>Ga0265292_1000489_pt1 | contig 55947 bp, 47 predicted proteins | sample Munlanlewell296A_FD_189080 | JGI IMG/M metagenome (GOLD analysis project Ga0265292, IMG submission 189080) | Leachate microbial communities from a municipal landfill in Southern Ontario, Canada - Leachate well 296A | ecosystem: Engineered > Solid waste > Landfill > Unclassified | place: Canada... | reverse complement strand
CGGCTTGAGGAGCTTGTCGATGTGCTCCGGCTCGCATGGGGTCCGGGGAGGTTCACGTATCAGGGACGGCATCTGTCCTTCACGGACGTCGAAGTGACGCCCAAGCCCGCGCGCCCGATTCCGATCTGGCTCGGCGGGGCAGCGGAACCGGCGCTTCGCCGAGCCGCTCGCATCGCGGACGGGTACTTCCCGCCGTCCACGGCGGGCGTGTCGGACATCGCCGCGCGCGCCGAGCAAGTGTTGCAGATGCGTCATGATGCCGGCGTCGAGGGCCCTTTCGGGTACGGAGTGTTCCTCCCCGTCGGGATTGGTCGCGATGCCGACGACGCCTGGGCGTCGATCCGCGACGGAGTGCTTCACGTGCGCGGCTCGTACATGTTGTGGGGCCGGGGCGAGCGCGACGTCTCCGGCGCGCGCGATGCGGCCCTACCGTTTGAGGCAGAGGTTCGCGCGTCGTGCGTCGTGGGGACGCCGGCTGAGGTTGCCTCTCAACTTCGCCCCATCGCCGAGAAACTGGACGGCCTAGATCTTGCCGATGTGTTCACTTCCGTGGTCTTGGTGCCGCCGGGGATGACGCGCGCGCGGGCCGCGGAAGCGATCGAGCGGTTCGCGACCGAAGTCGTTCCGCGCCTGGGCTAGCCGACTGCGCCGGACTCGCCGAGCGCCGCGTAGATGTCGCGAAGCACATCTTCTTGTGCTTCCCACGTGTAGCCGGGGGCGGCCGCGAGCGCGCGCTCCCGCATGGCCGGCAGATCATCGGAATCGACGATCTCGCGCACGGCCAGCGCGATGGACAAGGGATCGACCGCGTTGAACAACGCGCCGATGCGGTGGGTCTCGACGACCCGGCGAATGTCGGGTAAGTCGCTTCCCGCGACCGCAAGTCCGGCGTGGAGATACTCGAACAGTTTGTTTGGTGCGGCCAGCACGTTGTTGAGGCCGACGGGAAGGTAGGGCGCAATTCCGATGTCGGCGCCTGCCACGACCGCAACGACTTGGTCGTGCTCGACGACCGGTATGAACTCGATCCGGTCTCCGAGGTTCTCCTGCACAGTGATCGCGCGAAGTTCGGATTCCAGGCGGCCCCACCCGACCATCGCAAGGCGGAATCCATGAAGGTGTCGCATCGCGCGTACGAGGTTCTCGAGTCCGCGGTTTCCGGTGAACCCTCCCGAGTAGACCAGCAGCCGTTCTCCCGGCCGGCGAAGAGCAGCGAGGGGACTTGCGGCCGGATCGGGCGCCGGGCCGGCCGGTGGGCAGTTCATCACGACCGATGGCCGAGGAATCCGGTAGCGGCGCGCCATCTCGTCTGCCCGCGATTCCGAGGGCGTGATCACGACGTCGGGTGTGCTGATCAACCTTCGCTCGATACGCGCCCAGCGCGCGCGCTCGGCCTTTCCGAGTCCGGTCAGTTCCGGGTACAACTCGTGCGCGTCGTACACAAGGCGCGCGCGGTGGCGTCGGGCGGCGCGCGCGGCGGCTTGCAGCGTGTTGAGGTCGTGCGCGTGATAGACGTCGGCCGGAGTGGCCAGCGCTGCCGTCGTCAATTGTCGAGTGACCAGAATGTCGCGGAAGGTCGTCAGGGCGTATGGCCGTCGCTGCGTGGGGATCTCCCCGGCGGTGGACGCGGGAGTCGCAGCCTGTGTCGGCAGCGGCGCGCGTCCGGTGACTCGCCGGACCCAGCCCGGCACGGGTTCGACTCTGTGAATCGCGAACCCGTCGCGCGCTTCTGAGGCGGACGCGCCCGGCTCAGCTGTCGCGATCACCGTTAGTTCGTGACCTGCCCTTGCGAGCGATCCTGCTTCCTTGAGGACGCGAGGGTCGCGCACGCAGGAGTTGCGGACGATCATGCACACGCGCATGCCTGCGAGGCTATCAGTCGGAAGAATGCGGCGAGCGAACCGGCATCGCTACAGGTTCGCGTACAAGTCCAGCAGGGCGCGTTCTTCGTCTTCCCACCGGTGGATCTTGCCGGCTGCGCGTGCCGCCTCGGCGGCGGCGTCGTGGCGCGCGGCGAGCGATTGGATGGCGGCTGCCACAGACGCCGGGTCGGAGGGATTGCAGACTTCGCCGCAGGAGTGCGCGCGCACGAACTCGCCGATTTCCTCGTTGTCCGAGCAGATCAGTGGGACACCGACGGCGAGATACTCGAACAGCTTGTTGGGCAGCGAGTACCGGTGGTTCAGGCACGTATCGACGAGGAGTGAGGCGCCGCACCAAGCTCCGGCCGTCCAGCTCAACAACTCGGAGTGAGGGACCGACGCTCGGAACTTGACCCGCTCAGCGAGCCCGAGGGAGGCGACGAGTTGCTCCAATCCCGGGCGCAGCCGCCCACCGCCGAGCATCAGAAGCCCGAAGCCTTCGTCGAGAGACGCAAAGGCTGTTATCAGCGCCTCGAGTCCGCGGTCTCGTTGCATGTTCCCTTGGTGCAGGACAACTCGCGTGCCGGGTGGGAGGCCGATCTCCGCGGCGATGTTCACGGGAGCGATCTCGCATGATCCCTCGGGGACGTTTCGGACGACTACCGGCGTCCGAATCCCGTAGGTTTCGGCCGCCCACCGCGCGCGCATCGGCGTTGTGTGGATCACTGCATCGGCGCGTCGGATGAGGCGTGCTTCGAACCGCGAAACGCGTGCCGGATCTTGCACCGTGGGAAGACCCGGAGAGATCTCGTGGGAGTCGTAGACGAGTTTCGCGCGACGTACACGCGCGGCCCATGACGCGGGGGCGAGTGTGTTGAGGTCGTGCGCGTGAACGATGTCGGGACGTGCGGCGGCGGTGGCCAGCGCCATGCGCCATTCGATCGCCCAGCGTTGTGTGATCGCGGGGAGAAGGTTGAGCGCGCGTCCGATCCACAGGGATGCGCCGCGGATCGCGAGAGCCGGGAGCCTGCCCGGGAGCGACCCCGAGGAACCATCGTGGTGCCCGGAACGCAGGCGCCCGACGGCGCGCCCGGCGACAGAAGTGATGAAGTCGAATCCGGGGCGGCGGCGACTCACCCTGCGGATGCGAAACCCCTTGCGCTCTTCCCTGCGGACGGTCCGCGCCGGTTCCCATATGGCGATGATGGTGACGTCGTACCCGGCGCGCGCAAGGGCTGCCGCCTCACGTTCGACGCGTGGATCGAACTCCAGCGAGTTGCGCACGAGCATGCAGACGCGCTTCACGACTTCACCGGCCATCGGTCGGCTGGGATCAGTTCTCGATAGATCGCGAGCAAGCGCTTGGATTCAAGTTCCCAGTTGAGTTCGCGTGCAGCCGCGCGCGCGTTCGCCTTCATGCGCTCAAGGCCTTCTGTGTCGGCCAGCAGTTCGTTCACGCTGCGTGCGATCGCAGCAGGATCCGATGGGTCACACACGATTCCCACTTGGTTGCCTTCCACCACCGACCGCATCTCGGGGAAGTCGCTCGCAACGACGGGGAGGCCCGCGTGGATGTACTCGGTGAGCTTGTTGGGCAACGAGAGGTAATACGAGAGGCAGAAGTTCTTGATCAGCGCGAAGCCGATGTCCCCGGTTGCCAGAACGCCGACGAGTTGTGCGTGGGGAACGAGGCCGTGGAAGACGACGCGGTCGGCCACCCGGCGGCTGCGCGCGCGCTCCTCGAGTTCGCCGCGGTACGCGTCGTTTCCCGGGCCGACTACAACAAGAGTGCCGTGTTTGATCAGCGGCATCGCGTCGATCAGTTCCTCTAGTCCGCGGTGGGTCTGGACGCCGCCCACGTACATCAGGCGGGGGCGAGGTACATGTCCGATCGCATACGCCGCTGCCGGCTCCACGCGGCTCGTCGTTGCCGGGAGGTTGCGCACGACGTGCACCTGCCGCACGCGGTAGCGGCGTTGCATATGTTGGGCGATCGAGTCGTTGACCGTCACGACCGCGTCGGCGCGCCGAGCCCAATAGCGATCCGCCAGTTCCCCAACAAAGGTCTTGATGGGTCCGGCGTCGGCTCTCTTGCGATGTGGCCACAGCTCATGGGAGTCGTAGATCAAAGGGGCAGGGTGAATCCGACGTGCGACCCATCCTGCAAGCACGGTGTTGAGATCGTTGCAGTGGTAGGCGACCGGGTGCAATCGCCCGGCTCTGCGCCCGGCCTCCCTTGCGTAAGCGACGTTCTGCCATGTGCGATTCAATGGGAGCAGGAGCGCGCGCGCGGATTTACGCCCGGTTCCCACAGGCTGAAGACTCGTTTGCGTCTGAGATCGCTCCCGCGGGGCAGAGACGTCTGTTCCGGCGCGCGCAGGCTTTGGGCGGCGGACGAGAGTCGCGAGGGATCGGGTAACGAACCGGGCACTCCGATGTATCGGCGTTTCGACGTTCACGCGCGCCACCAGGTGCCCGTCCTCCCATGAGTCGCTCGCCGGGGCGCCGACCGCCGCAACCGCGAAGACGGTTGTCTCGAAGCCTTGCTCTTGGAGGCTGGAACATATGCGCGTGACGCGCGCATCGTGATGGAACTGATTGCGGACGAACACGCAGATTGCCGGCACGGTCTTCCCCGAACTCAGCCGGAAACCTCCGATGGTGAGACTGGGGATCGCGGGGCCGAGAGGCGAAGCCCTCGCTCTGAGAGCAAATTCTCGTACAGATCGCGGTATCGCTCGGCGTTTCGCGTCCATGTCCGTTCGCGGGTAACCCAGTCTCGTGCTGCGGCGCCCATCTGATTCCGCAATTCCGGATCGCGAACGAACACCTCTGCCTGCGCGGCGAGACTCTCGGGATCCTCAGCTACGAACGAGAGGCCGCGTTCGCCTGGTGCTGCGATCTCTTCGAGGGCGGTCACATTGCTCACTAGGAGCGCTCGCTGCATCGCCATCGCCTCAAACGGCTTGAGTGGTGTGACCAGCCGACACACGCGAAGGTTCTTGCGGGGAACGACGAAGACGTCGATAAGGGAGTAGTACTCGAGGATCTGATCGTGAGGTACCCGGCCGGTGATTCGCACGTGTTCGGTGATTCCGAGTTCACCGGCAAGGCGTCGCAAGGGCTCCAACTCGGGTCCGTCTCCGACCACGAGTCCCGACACGGCCACGCCGCGCTGGAGCAAGACCGCGATTCCGCGCAGCAGTGTGTCGACACCTTCGTAACCGCTCAGACTGGAGATGTAGCCCAGGACGGTGCGGTCGCCGGGCAGACCGAGGTCGCGCGCGAGCGCGTCGTTGCGTGCACGCGGCGTGAAGTGCTCCACGTCTACGGCGTTTGGGATGATCCAAATCCGATCCGGGTCGATACCGCGGCCGGCGATCTCCTCTTTCATTACCTCTGCGAGAGTCACGATGCGATCCGCGCCTTGCATGCACAGCGTCTCGGCGCGCAGGCGCCCTTCGTAGAACTCCGTCCCGAGCGCGTCGTCCCTACGCGATGCCCACGAGTCCTCCTGGAAGCCGCGTACCTCATACACCATCGGGATGTTGAACCGGCGTTTCAGTGCTAGTCCGACCATCGCGTTGAAGTAGCTCGACGCGGGTTGCAGCATCGCCGGCCGTACTCGCTGAACGACCTTCGCGGCTTCCGCCGCGTACCGCTCCAAGTACTCGTCCTTAGGGAGTTCGGCATAGTTGACGATATCCGGAAGCTCCAAACGGTAGTGCGGGACGCCGCCGACCGTCTCGAGGGGCTCGTACTCGTGAACGCCGTCGATCTTGGGGAACCCGAGGCGCGTGACCACGATCGGGTCGAGGCCCGCGTCTCGTTGCGCCGTCACCGTGTACATCGATCGCACCGTGTAGCCCGACTGCCGGTGCGGGAGGGTGCGCTCCAGCAGGTGCAGCACCCTGTCGGGCGCAGCAGGCTGCAGCGTTTCAGGGATTCCCGGAACCGTCGGAATCCAGTCTCCCGTCAACGTGCGCATCAGCCCGGACAGATGCCGCTCGCGTCGTTCGAATCGCGAGTCGTCGCCGCGCGCGCGCGCGTCTTGCAGTGATGCGAGCGCCGCCGACAGATTGCCCATGCCTTGGAGCGCGTTCGAGCGCAAGTAGTGGTTCCAAGGATTGCGCGGATCGATCTCGATAGCTCGATCGGCGTGGGTGACTGCCTCCTCGTATCGACGGAGGTTTAGGAAGGCCTTAGCGAGCAAGCGTGGCTGGTCCTCCGGCGACACCCGTTTCCGGATGAGAGCGATCGCGTCATCCTGACGGTCGGTGTCCAGGAACGCCGAGACCATCGACTCGACAACTGCGCGCGACGCGGAGGGCGAGCGCAAGCTCCGGTCCAGTAGCTCAAGCGCGCGCTCGGTGTCCGCCGAACGGCGGAGAACGCTGCCAAGCAGTTTGACGTAGGAAGCCTGTCCCGGAGATAGCTCGACCGCCCGCGCCGCGTGCGGCAGGGCGTCGCCTCCCGACATCAGCAGGGCGCGCGCGAGGGCGTGGTGAACTGCGGCATCTCTTGGTCGTCGCCGTGTTGCGATTGCCAGCCTTTGCGCCGCCGTCGAGAAGTCGCCCGACGCCAGTGAAACCATGCCTGCGATCCGCTGGACGGTTCCAGACTCGGGAGATCGCCGGGCGGCCTCGTTGGCCGCCGCTACTGCCGCATCAATGCGTTCTGCTCGCCGGTGAGCCTCGGCTTCGATTGCGAACCCCGCACCCGACTCCCCACGTTCTTCGCGAAGGTCGTGCGCGATCTCTCGTGCGACCTTTTCGCGACGGCGCAACGCGGCAAGGCCGCGCGCGAACGCGATGCGACTGGTGATGGGAAGTCTCTCGTTGCCCGAGACAACGATGCTTGCCAGGTTCAGCCCAGCCGAGAACATGCGCGCGGTGCGCGAGCGGCGAAACCGGGCGGAAGCGCGCGATGGATACGTTGCCAGCTGCCTGCGAGAGCCGCGGTCGACAAGGGCGCGCGCGGCGAGTCGGGCTGCAGTCTTGGTCGTCGAGGAGATATTGGTCACGGTTGCGGTTTCTCGCGGCCAATCATGCTCGAGCGTACGTGCGCGAGGAGATCCAGCCGACGGTCGATCGGCAAAGTATACCCGTGGCGATACTGCTCAGGTGTCGGCGCCGAGAGCGCCGGCGGACGGGGTTTGAGCGCCGCCTACGCGCCGGCCGGAGGATCGGCGAGGGTCCGGCCGAGTGCCGTCCGCAGGTCGGCGAGTTCCGAATCCAGATCGAGCGCGCGCGCCGGGAGTCGCGCCGGGAGGCCCTCAAGCCACTGATCGAACGCTCCCGTCATGCTCTCAGCGCGTCGCTTCAGCGGTGCGATCGCGTTCTGGATGTCGGTGCGCTGTCGTTTGCCGGCGACGAGCAGGTCGGCGAGTGCCGCCTCGGCCGCCTCGACCTGGAAGTCGAGTCCGAAGGCCAGCGCGTCCCGGCCGACCTGCCGGTAGTGAGCGCGGATCTTTGGGTCGTAGGCAATGCCGATGGTCGGAACTCCGAAGGAGTTGGCGAGGATCGACGCGTGGAGTCGCATGCCGATGCCGGCGCGCGCGCCGGCGAGCGCGCAGAGCAACCCGTTGTGATCCAACCCATCCAGGTGCAATGCGGCGTCCCGCCTCCGCATTCGATCGGCGATCGCGCGGTGCATCGCCGCGTCGTCGGCGCCGGCGCCCGGAGCCTGAAACGCGAGGAAGACGGCGCGGACTCCGAATCGTTCAATGGTTTGATCCAATAGCGCCGCCAGCCGGCTCGGGAAATCATCGGGCGCGTTCGGCCAGCGACGCGCGGCGACGAACACGTACTCCAGGCCTGTGAGTTCGGAGAGAACCCCGGCCGGGTCCGGCCGGGTGATAGTCAGGGTTGGATCGGCTCCGACGAGCAAATCCCCCCTGAAACCGCACTCTCGGAGGATCTCTGCCGAGCCTTCGTCGCGAACCGAGATGAACGCCGCAGTCTCGGCTACGTACCGCGCGAGCGCTCGCCCGAGTGAAGTCTCGAGCGGCCCGATTCCGATGCCGTATATCCCGACCGGAACGCCGGCGCGCGCTGCGGTGGCGGCCAGGAGCGCGATCGCCGCAAGACTTCTTGGCCGCGCTTCTCCAGAGAGCCACGCCGAGGCATCGTCGGATCGAAGGGCGTAGTCGTGAATCAGTCCGCCTCCGCCGATTACGAACGCGCTCGCGCCGGCGATGAGCTCGCGCGCAGCGTCCAGGTCTGCGATGTTGACGGCGGGAAGGTTGTGTCCGGCGGCCACTCCCGCAGCGTCGTATCCGATCACCCGGAGGTCCGTGTCGGGAAGTCGCTCGGCAAGGCCGGCCAGGATCAGCTCGTCGCCGGCATTGCCGCGGCCGTAGTAGCCGAGCACCGCGATGCTTCCGGTTGAAGTCGGCACAGGCGCCTTGATCGCGCCGAGGAGTGATGACAGCCAATGATCCCACCCGAACTCTGCGGCTCGCCGCGCGGCTGCGGCGCGGATCTCGTCGCACTCCGCTGCACGCGCGGCGTAGTAGGCGGACAGCCCGACTGCTTGTGCGAGGTTCTCGAAGACCAGCATTTGGCCGTTTGGGTCGAGCGATTCCGGGGCAATGCGCGCTGGTGCGATGACGAGGGCGCCGCGTGCAACCGCCGCAAAGACCGCACCCGCGCTTTCGCCCGTGTCGGCTGAGAACAGTTCGATCTCGGCTTCCGGTCCCGGAGTGACGGGAATGCCGGCCGCCTGCAACCGGGATGTGAGCGCTACTGCGCCGGGCGTCGCTCCGCGCACCAGGACGCCGGGAGGCCGCGCACTCCGGTCCGCGGAGGCGGCTTCGGGTAGTGCTATCGGAGGCAGGCCGCGCTCTTGGAAGAACTCGATCGCAGAGGGGTCGCTTGTAGCGATCGCATCGAACCTCATTGCGAAAGCTCCGGCGGCCTTCGTCGGCGACTCGAACCAGACGCCGACGGTTGTGGTGCCCGCGACCCGAAGACGTTCGATAGTGTCGGCGCGCGGCGCGCAGCCGTCGCCGAAGAGCAGGACGCGCGCGCGCGTTCGCTCGATGAGGCGCTCGAGACGTTCTCCGTCGATCTCCACCGGGCCGTCGCCGGCGCGAAGGCCCCACGGGTTTCGGGCGAGTGTCGGGCATGCGTCCACGTCGAAGGCGGCGATCCGCACTCCGAGAGCGTTGCCTGCGCTATGCAGATCGATCGGGCGCGGTGCGACGCCGGAAGCGCGAAGGAACGCAAGCACCGTCGTCTCGGTCGGTTGGGGGAGGGGCTTAGGAACCGCGCGGCGTGTTCGTCGTAAGGCGATCGACACGGGACTTTCGCCGAATTGTCGCCAGAGGTTCGCGCGCGTCCTGACGTCGAGGTCCCGCCTTTCCGAAAGCAGGCCGGACAGCATCGCCACACGGCTTCGAGCGCTCAGGCAGGCTTCGAACTCCGCGCGCACGGACGCAGAGAGCGCGAGGAGCGCCCCGGGATCCTCCAGCAGATCCGCGGCGATTCCAACCAACTCGGCTCTCGTTCGGACGGTGAGCGTCGATGCGAGTGGCGAAGCGGTTGCTTGCAGCGAGATCGACGGGACCCCCGTTGCCGCGTACGCGATCAGCCGGCTCGGGAAGCAGAACTCACCGAATCCCACAAGTTCCGGGAATGAGAACCGGGGCTCAGCTTCATCGAACGCCTGGGGGATGCTCAATCCAAGGCGGAATCGTGCTGTTGCCTCGGAGATTTCATCGGGAGCCAGCAGGCCGCCGGCGATCCCTGCGTAGTCCTCGTCACCGCGATTCATCCGCCCGAAGAACCGGGTCCGGAACGGGAGACTCGCGAGTAGATCGTAGCGGCCGTTTCGCCTTGGTCCGGTGCAGTTCCCCAGAAAGCCCAGTTCTATGTCCGCCGCGTCCGGATCCCAGCGAGCCGGGTAGCGCGCGTCGTCGGTCCAGAAGGGGAATGAGAAGCCTTTGATGCCGTGCCGTTGTTCGTAGAACGCAAGCACGTCTTCGCGGCCGGTGTGGAGAGTTACGTCGTAGGACTCGACGAAGTGCCGGTAGACGAGTTGGTAGAGCAGCGGGTCGTCGGAAAGCCAGGCGAACGTGACCGTGCCCTGCGCGCGCAGCTTCTCAACAAGGCGCGGCGTCAGGTGGTCTGCGCGGAAGTTGAACAAGGCGTCGGCCGGGAGCGCTTCATCCAGCAAAGCCTCCCACCGACGCTCGGTCTCCGCGTCGGGATCAAGGACGTATCCGGGCTCCCGGACCGGAACGTGAACGACGTCGTGTCCCTCGGCCCGCAACGCGGAGGCAAGACTGTCGACGACATGTCGTTCGAGGATGTCTCCCCACAAGATCCATTTCATGATTTCCTTGGTCCCGCTTGGTAGGTGTGCGCGTAGAATACCGCCCGTGAACAGGGACAAGATCAGCGATGTTTACGCAGGGCGGGCCGGATCTGCGGAGCAGCAGCGGCGGACGCGTGAGCGTATCCACTGGATGTGCCGCCGGGCTCGCGGGGCGGACGTACTCGACATCGGATGCAGCCAAGGGATCGCCTGCATCTTGCTCGGTCGTGAAGGTTTCGAAGTTGTCGGCATTGATCACGAACTCGAAGCGATCGAGGATGCACGTAAAGCCCTCTCGCTTGAGGATCCGGCAGTACAGGCGCGAGTCCGATTCGAGTACGTCGAAGCGGCGGGACTTCCGTTCGCGGATGCCAGTCTGGACACCGTCTTGCTGGGTGAGGTGATTGAGCATGTCCTTCACCCCGAGAAGATCCTCGCCGAAGTTCGGCGTGTTCTTCGTCCCGACGGCGCGCTCGTGATCTCCGCGCCGTACGGTCTGCACGTTCACCACGACCACAAGGACGCGATCTACGTTCGCCAACTGGTGGACCTGCTCGGAGGAGCATCTCTGCGCGTTGAGCAAATGGATCTGCTGGGCCCCTACGTCCTAGCGGTTGCAGTGCCGGGCGAAGCTGAAGGGATCACCGATTCACGATTGCTGGAGGTTTCGGAGGAGCGACTACGCGACGTCGACCTCGAAGTGGACCGCTTGCGCGGCCGCGTGTCTCAACTCACCGAGCAGCGCCAGCAATTGAACGACAGGATCTCCGAGTCTCGCAAGTCGCTCGAAAAGGCGCGCGCGCGCGCGACCGGGCTGGAGCGAACGCTCGCGCGTCAGCGCGCGCACTGGTGGTGGCGGCTCGGCCTGAAGGTGCAGCGCGTACTGCGACTCGGGCGGAAGTCCGCCAGGCCGTAAGTTCGTTAGGCCGTAAGCAGAGGGCTAACCAGCTTGGCGACTTCGGGGGCGAGCCGAAGGCTGTAGGTTGCGGTCAAGTGGGTCCGGTCGCGGTACATGATGATTCCATCACTGGTGACCACAGGGCACACAGCACGAGGGCAAATTGCGTGCGTAAGGTCGAGGAAGACCAAGCTCTTTACGCCGGTTGCGCGCTCGGCCTTTACGAGCGCCGAGTCGGTCTCGACGTGATTGCGTCTCGGGAACGAGCATCGCCCCGGAGTGGTTGGGTTGGCGGACAGACACTCAGGAGGCGGTTCGCCGGCGTGAGGCGTGTCTCGCATGACCGCGATGCGGGGTGCGACCGCGGCGAGCGATTTGAAGGACCGAATGCTTGCCTCTCGCCAGGTCGGGCCGATGGTTGAGGCGCTCAGTCGTTTGCCGTTCTCGTCGAGCGTGAGTCCCTGATACACGGAGGTGCGGCCGACGACTATCAGGTCCAGCGGGCCGATCGCGGCCAGGTGGGCGAGCAGGTTCTTGCGCCAAGGAGTGCACTCGGAGTATCTGCGTTGCAGGCGTTGGTTGTAAGCCTCGACATCGGTGACCGGACAGGCGCTCTTGGTCCACACAAACAGGCGCCAGCCGCGGGTCTTGGACGCACGGTCGAGTGCGGGGAACCAATTGAGGGCATGGCTGTCACCGATAAGGGCGACTGTCTTGACGCCATTTGGATCCCCGAAGACGCAATGGCCCGAGATCCTGATGCCGGTTGTCTGATGGCAGGCCCCAACCGCGAGGAACGGGTTGTCGTCCTTGGCCTGCTCGGGCGTCATCGCCAATGGGCCACCCTTTGGGATGGTGCTGTTTCCTGTCATCGGCAGTGCGAACGCAACCGCGACCGGAGTGAGCGAAAGGGCCAGACCGAAAGCCAGCGCGCGGCGCGGCGCGCCGCGAAGCCGGGGCGTGTAGCGGATCGGGTTCTCAACGATGTGGTGGGTAAGGACCGCAAGGCCGAACGAGACCAGAATGGCGAGGGCCTTGGTGAGCCCGAGTCCGATCGTCCAGCCCCCGCGCGTTCGCAAGAGCTGTGCGATGCCGAGTGCCGGCCAGTGCCACAGATACCAGGAGTAGGACAAGCGCCCGATGAGCGGGAGCGGACCGGATGCCAACCCCCTGCCGACCAGCGTTCTTACCGGCACTCCGGATCCGACCACCAGGCCTGCGCCGAGCACGGGGAGCAACGCCGCTGTTCCGGGGAACGTCATGCTCCCGCTGAAGGTGAGCGCAGCGATCCCGACGCCGATGATGCCGACGCCCGCAGCGACTTGCGCCGCGGCTCGGGGCACCGTGCGCAACCACGGCCGGGCGAGCGCTATGCCTGCGCCGATTGCGAGTTCCCATATCCGCACATGGGTTCCGTAGTAGGCGACGACTCCTTCGCGCGGTGTCAAGATCGCCGAACCTAGGAGCGAAGCACCGCCGACCGCGGCGAGAGCGACGACGAATGTGCGGGCACGCCGCTCCGGGTGTTTCGACGGGACCAGCTTCGTTGCGCCCACGATGATGAGTGGCCAGATCATGTAGAACTGCTCTTCGATGGCCAGCGACCAGTAATGCACGAGCAGGCTCTTGGCTCCATCCCCGCCGAAGTAGTCGCCCGCTTGGGCGGCGAAGCGCCAGTTGGCGAAGTACAGAGCGGCTGCGCGCGCATCCGCGAACAGCTCGCCGCGGCTGATCGGAGGGAGAAGCGCGTACCCCGCCAGCAGCGTGAACAGCACGACCAGGATCGCCAGGGGCAGCAGCCGTCGTGCCCGTCTGGCGTAGAACTCGGGAAGGTTCACGCGTCCGGAGCGCTGAACCTCATCCACCAGCATCCCGGTGATGAGGAATCCGGAGATGACGAAGAAAACGTCGACACCGACAAAGCCGCCCCTAAAGGACGTCACTCCGGCGTGGAAAAGCACGACGAACACCACCGACAAGGCTCGAAGTCCGTCGATGTCAGGCCGGTACGCGTGTTCTTTGTTCTTCATCCGCGAGTTGTTCCTGGCCTTGAGCGTTCTAGTTTCGCAGTTGAGAGGCCCTCGCTCGGCACTGAACTCGAAAGGAGCCCGTCGAGCTGACTGTGGGACTCTATCATCTGCTTTGGACGGCTTGGTCGCGCGAATGCCGGCGTGGTGGCGGGCGTCAGGCGGCTCGGAATGCCATCGGTGTCCCGCGCCTTTCCATCTTCTGACACGGAATCGGTGACATCGAGTTGGCCAATCCTGTCGGCCGTTGCCGTCTGGAGCATGGAGAACTCAGCATTACGTGGGAAGTGGTGTCGGGTTCTGGTGGTGGTTTTGGTCGACGCGGACGATACAAAGGACGTCGTAACGGCCACGACGCCTTACGGACCTACTTTCCGCACCACTTGATGATCACGTCCGCGATCCGCTCACCCGCATGGCCGTCCCACAGTGGTGGGCGCACGGGATCGGGGCGTGGTGCGGCGATTGCGGCGAGTCCCGCGTGCGCGATCGCAGCCGGGTCGGTTCCAAGCAGGGTGTTGGTTCCCATCGTGCACGTGATGGGTCGCTCGGTGTTGTGCCGCAGAGTGAGGCACGGGACGCCCAAGATCGTGGTTTCCTCTTGAATCCCGCCGGAGTCGGTGAGGACTACGCGCGCGCCGTCGATCAGTCGCAGGAAGTCCACGTAGCCCACCGGGTCCACACATGTGATGGTGCCGCGGGTCGGGCATCCGCCCAAGGAGATGAGCCCGTCGAGGCCGTGGGTCTGCATCATCTTCACGGTGCGCGGATGCGCGGGGAAGAGCACGGGCGTGGCTTGTGCGACTTCGCCAAGCGCCTTGAGGATTCCGCGCAGGGTCTCGGGGTCGTCGACGTTGGATGGCCGATGCAGGGTGACGAGCGCGTACTCGTGCTCGGTCAGGCCGAGGTCGTCCAGTATCCGCGAGGCGCGCGCGCGCTCCACGTGCCGGTCGAGTGAGTCGATCATCGGGTTGCCGGTGAAGTGAATCCGTTCACGCGAAACGCCTTCGCGCGCAAGGTTGTCCTCGGCTTCGGGCGAAGTGGTGAAGAGCAGGTCGGAGAGCTGGTCGGTCAGGACGCGGTTGATTTCCTCGGGCATCGTACGGTCGAAGCTGCGCAAGCCGGCCTCGACGTGGGCAACCGGCAGGTGCAGTTTCGCGGCAACGAGCGCCGCGGCCACCGTCGAGTTGACATCTCCGACGACGACGGTGAGGTCGGGACGGCGCTCCGTGAGCACAGGTTCGATGCGTTCCATGATTCGGGCGGTCTGTCCGGCGTGCGAGCCCGAGCCGACCTCAAGATGCACGTCGGGCTCAGGCAGGCCGAGGTCGTCGAAGAATGTGGCCGACATCTTGGCGTCGTAGTGCTGGCCGGTGTGGACCAGGATGTTCGTCGCGTCGCGCGCAGCGAGCGCACGGAGGACCGGTGCGACCTTCATGAAGTTTGGTCGCGCGCCGGCGACGTGAAGAACGGTGGGCACGGATAACCTCCCCGGCGGGCGGCCGGTGTGACCTTGATGGTTTGCCCCGCTACAGTGTGCGCGGTCTCGCGACAGTCTACCCGCGGAGCGTACACATGACCGATGACATCCTGACCAAGATCGAGGGTTCGCAGTGGGACGCGGCCGTTCTCGGCCTCGGATACGTGGGGTTGCCCTTGGCGGTGACGATGGCTCGGGCGGGGATCGAGGTCGCGGGCTTCGACGTCAACTCCGCCGTAGCGCGCGCCCTCGCCGACGGCCGGTCACACATCGATGACGTTTCAGGGGAGGATCTTGCCGCGGTTTCGGCCCGGACACATTTCACCTCGGACCCGGAGGACCTGCGCGCGCGCGACGTGCTGTTCATCTGTGTGCCGACGCCCCTGGCGGTAGGCAAGCAGCCGGACGTGAGCTACATAGAGAAGGCCGCACGGACGATCGCCGGGATCCTGCGGCCCGGTCACATGGTGATCCTTGAGTCGACCACTTATCCAGGCACGACCGAGGATCTGGTGTTGCCGATCCTGGAAGAGAGCGGTCTCAAGCTGGACCGCGACTTCCTCCTTGCCTTTGCGCCTGAGCGGGTGGACCCATCCAACGCCTCTTTCCGCACGTCCAACATCCCCCGCGTTGTCGGCGGCGCGTCCGAGGAGAGCACACGCGCGGCGGCGGCCGTCTACCGTCGGTTTGTCGAGAAAGTGCACCCGGTGTCCTCGGCTCGTACAGCGGAGATGGCCAAACTCCTGGAGAACACTTTCCGCTGGGTGAACATCGCGCTCGTAAACGAGTTGGCGACGGTGGCCCGAGGAATCGATGTCAACATCTGGGAAGTCATCGACGCTGCGGCGACCAAGCCGTTCGGCTTCATGCCCTTCTATCCTGGTCCCGGCGTCGGGGGGCACTGCATTCCGCTCGACCCCTTCTACCTGCAGTGGGCCGCGCGCGTCAGTGGCGGATCGACCCGGTTCGTAGAGCTGGCAGAAACGGTTAACTCCAGGATGCCGCAGGTCGTGGTTTCGCGCGTTCAGGACGCACTGAACGACCACTCCAAGCCGCTGCGTGGGTCGCGCGCGCTGGTGCTGGGGGTCTCCTACAAGCCCAACATCCGGGACTACCGGGAGTCACCTGCGCTTGAGTGCATCCACCATCTGGAGCACGCAGGTGCCGTCGTGCGCTATCACGACCCGCACGTTCCGGATCTGTCCGAAGAGGGACTGGAGATGTCGTCGGTGGATCTGACCGCCGCGGAAGTGGCCGAAGCCGACGTCGTTATCGTCCTTTGCGACCACGACGGGATCGACTACGAAAGCGTCGCGGCCGGCGCGCGCCTGGTGGTGGACACTCGAAACGCCTTCGGTCGCCGCGGTCTATCCGGCGAGTCGATTCGGCTGCTCTGATCGCCGCGCGCCCGCCCGCGCCGCTCGTTATGCTGGCGCCCGGCGGCTTGCCCGCCTTCCTTCGGTAGTCATAGGCTGATTGTGAAGGACTTCACAATCGTGCACGGGGGCAGCGTGACCGAATTCGATGCGGTTGTAGTTGGGGCCGGCCCCGGAGGGGCGAGCGCCGCCTATCACCTCGCATCCCGCGGTCGTCGGGTCCTGCTCGTGGATAAGGCTCGGTTCCCCAGGGACAAGGTCTGCGGGGACGGTCTTCCCCCGCGCGCGGTGAGGTGCCTCGAGCGCATGGGGGTAGACACCTCGGGTCCGAAGTGGGCGCGCGCCAGGGGCCTGCGCATCGTGGGCGGCGGCGTACGACTGGATCTGCCGTGGCCGGAGCTTTCGACCTTGCCGGCGTACTCCTTGGTCCAGCCGAGATACTCGTTCGACGCCTTGCTGCTCGAGCATGCGCGCTCCGCAGGGGCGACGGTCTGGGAGGAAACCGAGGTCACGGGGCCACTCGTTGACGATGCCGGCGTAGTTACCGGGGTTCAGTACCAAAACGGGGAGCGCGGCACCGTGCGCGCGCCGATCGTGATCGCGGCCGACGGCGTTGCCAACAGGTTCGGGGTCGCCCTGGGAGTCAAGCGGATCGAGCGCCGCCCGATGGGGGTGGCCGCGCGCACGTACTACCGCTCTCCGCGCGCCGACGACCCGATCCTTGAGAGCCACCTCGAGCTGTGGCGAGGCGACGACTTGATGCCCGGCTACGGGTGGATCTTCCCACTGGCCGACGGAACGGTGAACGTCGGCCTGGGCATGTTGAACACCTCTAAGCACTTCGGCAAGGTCAACTACAAGCAGTTGCTGCAGGACTGGGTCGCCGGATTCCCACCCGAATGGGAGATGAACCCCGACACGCAGACGGCCCCGATTCGTGGCGGATCGCTTCCCATGGGCTTCAACCGGACGCCGCTTGCCCGTCCGGGGCTGATGCTGGTCGGAGATGCCGCGGGCGCGATCAATCCGTTCAACGGTGAAGGTATCGCCTACGCGATGGAGACCGGCCTCATGGCGGCCGAGGTCGCAGAGGATGCGTTGGCGCGCGGCGGCGACCCGTGGGCGTTGCGGGCGTACCCGGATCGCCTGAAGGATGCCTACGAGGGCTACTACGCATTGGGTCGGATTTTCGTCCGGCTGATAGGAAATGGGACCATCATGCGCTCGCTGACCAAGTACGGGATGCCTCGCGAGGGTCTTATGAAGATCGTTTTCAAGATCCTGGCGAACCTCACCGACCCTCGCGACGGCGATGCGGCGGACCGGTTGATCAACGCCGTTGTGAAGGCGGCGCCGGCCGCGAACCGGGTTATCGGGTGGTGAACCGGAGGGTGCGAAACCCCTCGCGTTTGCGCGCGCGCGGTTGGCTACCTATCGTGAGGGCGGTCCGACGGGGGTTCGTGGCATGTTGAGTGACTATCTGCCGATCTTGTTGATGCTTGGTCTCGCGACGTTATTCGCCGTGGGGTCTCTTGCGATGGCTTCGATTCTCGGTCCCAAGAACCCCACTGCGGCCAAGTCGATGCCCTACGAGTGCGGCATCGTGCCCGAACGGCTGCCGAGCGAGCGCTTCCCGGTGAAGTTCTATTTGATCGCGATGTTGTTCATCATTTTCGACATCGAGACTGTCTTCTTCTATCCGTTCGCCGTCATTTTCCGCGAACTAAAGCTCTTCGGGTTGGCCGAAATGGGTGTCTTCATTGCCCTTCTACTCGTGGCCTACGTCTACATCTGGCGGGCAGGGGGGCTGGACTGGGAGGAAGAGGTTTCTGCGCGGCAGGCGATCAGCAAGCACATGTTGCGCTCCGCCCGGACCGAGGTCGATGTGTTCGCCGGTACTGAGAAGGTGGGCGCGTAGTGAACCTCGAAGACCACTTGCCCCAGGGCATCCTGCTTACCACGGTCGAGTCCTTCGTTCAGTGGGCTCGCCGCAGTTCTCTGTGGCCCGCTACGTTCGGCCTCGCGTGCTGTGCGATCGAGATGATGGCGACGGGTGGTTCCCACCATGACATCTCGCGGTTCGGCATGGAGGTCTTCCGCGGTTCGCCGCGCCAGGCCGACCTGATGATCGTCGCGGGACGGGTGTCGCAGAAGATGGCCCCGGTCCTGCGCCAGATCTACGACCAGATGCCCGAGCCGAAGTGGGTTATCTCGATGGGCGTGTGTGCGTCCTCGGGCGGCATGTTCAACAACTACGCCATCGTGCAGGGCGTGGACCAGATCGTCCCGGTAGACATGTTCGTTCCCGGCTGCCCGCCGCGGCCCGAGATGCTCCTGGACGGAATCGTCAAGCTTCACGAGAAGATCCGCCATGAGCCGCTGTTGAAGAAATAGGGGATATGGACGAGAAACTCGCAGTTTTCGTCGCAGAAGCTCGTGAACGATTTCCCTTGGCGGTGTCGGAGCCGGTCGAGGAGTTTGGGCAGACGTCGGTGGACGTCGGCCGCGACGGCCTTTCCGATGTCGCAGGGTTCCTTCGGGACGAGGTCCCGTTCGAGCTGCTGGCCGACTGGTCCTGCGTGGACTACTTCGGTATCGAGCCGCCCGAGCGGCGCTTCATGTGCGCCGCACACCTCGCGAGCGTCCGCTTTCCGGAGCGGCTGCGGTTGCGCGTGTGGATTCCCGAAGGCGACGAGCGCTGCCCTTCGCTCACGGCTTTGTGGCCGGCCGCGAACTTCATGGAACGAGAGATCTTCGACTTCTTTGGGATCACCTTCGACGGGCATCCGGATCTACGGCGCATCTTCATGCCGGAGGACTGGCAGGGCCACCCCCAGCGAAAGGACTACCCGCTGGGCGGCGTGAACGTGCAGTACAAGAACGGGGCGTTCATTCCGCCGCCGAACCTGCGCGTGCCGCCGGAGGCAACGACCGGATACCCAGGGAGGACCGCGTGAGCGACAGCGAGTTGTTCCTGGGCGGCCAAGACTGGGACACCGTTTCTTCCCGCACTTCCGCGGACACCCTGGTCATCAACATGGGACCGCAGCACCCGTCCACGCACGGCGTGCTCCGCATGGTGCTGGAGCTTGACGGCGAAACCATCGTCAACGCGCACTCGGTGATCGGCTACTTGCACACCGGCATCGAGAAGACCACCGAGGTCCGCACTTGGACCCAGGGCGTGACCCTGGTTACGCGGATGGACTACCTCTCGCCGTTGTTCAACGAGGCCGGGTACTGCCTGGCCGTTGAGCGACTGCTGGGCGTGGAGGCTCCCGAGCGCGCGCAGGCCATTCGCGTCCTACTCATGGAACTCAACCGAATCGCGTCGCACCTGGTTTGGATCGCGACCACAGGGATGGAACTCGGTGCGCTGTCGCTGATGCTGTACGGGTTCCGCGAGCGCGAATTGATCCTGGACATCTTCGAGCACATCACCGGCTTGCGGATGAACCACGCGTTCATCCGTCCCGGAGGTATCTCGACCGACCTTCCCGAGGGCAGCGTCGAGAAGATCCGGGAGTTCTTGGATTACGTGCCGGCGCGTTTCGACGAGTATGAGACGCTGCTGACGGAGAACCCGACGTGGATCGATCGCAACAAGGGCATCGGCGTGTTGCCGGCCGACGTTGCGCTGGGTCTCGGGGTGACCGGACCACTGCTGCGTGCCGCCGGTGTCGCCCAGGACTTGCGAAAGACGCAGCCTTACTGCGGCTACGAGCAGTACGACTTCGATGTCCCGGTGGCGACTGAGGCGGATTGCCTTGCGCGCTACCACGTACGAATGGCCGAGATGCGTGAGTCGGTCAAGATCGCGCGCCAGGTGCTGGACACGCTTCCCGGCGGACCGGTCATGGTTACCGATCCCAAGATCGCCTGGCCGGCGCAGCTCAAGCTCGGAAACGACGGGCTTGGGAACTCGCTCGACTACATCCGCTCGATCATGGGCGAGTCGATGGAAGCGCTGATTCACCACTTCAAGCTGGTGACTGAGGGGTTCTCGGTTCCGGCTGGAGAGGTGTACGTTCCGGTCGAGTCGCCGCGCGGGGAACTCGGGTTCCATGTGGTTTCCAGCGGCGACAACAAGCCCTGGCGCGTGCACACACGCGACCCCAGCTTTATCAACTTGCAAGCGATGCCGTACATGGTGCGCGGGCAGCTCATCGCCGATGTGATTGCGGCGGTAGCGAGTATCGATCCCGTGATGGGTGGAGTGGACCGATGACCCAAGGTTCGTGCAGGGACACGTCGGAGATGGGACCGCGTCGGAACCCCGTCGCGGTGCCGCCGTTGTCCGACGAGTTCTACGAGAATGCGAAGAAGCTGATCGCGCGGTACCCGCAGGGGCGCGCGCGCAGCGCGCTGCTGCCGCTGCTGTACCTGGTGCAGTCCGAGCACGGGTTCGTGTCTCCGGAAGGACAGCGTGCGATTGCCGAGATCCTCGGCCTGTCGCACGCGGAGGTCGCCGCGGTTTCGACCTTCTACACGATGTTCAAGCGCACGCCGCAGGGCAAGTGGCTGATCAGTGTGTGCACTCAGCCGGCGTGTTCGCTCGCCGGAGCCAAGGAGATCGTCGCGCGCCTTCAGGAGCGGCTCGGCATCGCGAACGGCGAAACCACCGACAACGGGATGATCTCGCTGGAGGAGGTCGAGTGCCTGTGCGTGTGTGACGGCGCTCCTGTCGTCGCCGTCAACTACGAGAACTACGAGAAGATTGCCGTCGAGGAAGCCGTCGACTTGGTGGTGCGCTTGATGCAGGGGGAGGCGCCGCCGCCGGCATCGCGCGGAGACGTGCCGCCGGACTTTGCCGCCGTTAATCGCAGGATGTCCGGTCTGGAGGCGCCGCGATGAGTCCCGACGCGCCGCTGCAGCAGACGCGGGTTCTCACCGCGCGCTGGGAGACCCCCGGTGCCGATCGTCTCCCCGGGTACCTCGCGACGGGCGGTTACGCGGCGCTGAAGAAGGCGCTCGCGATGACTCCGGACGACATCATCGGAATGGTCAAAGAGGCCGGACTTCGCGGTCGCGGCGGTGCGGGTTTTCCCACGGGACTGAAGTGGAGTTTCATCCCGAAGGACCGTCGTCCTTCGTACATCGTGTGCAACGCCGACGAGGGCGAACCGGGAACGTTCAAGGACCGCGAACTCATCGAACGCGATCCGCACCAGTTGATCGAAGGAATGGCGATCGCCGCATACGCGATCGGCTGCACCGAGATGTATGTCTTCATGCGCGGGGAGTTTTCTTATCCGGCGCGCGTGATGGAACGCGCAATCGCTGAGGCCTACGAGGGCGGGTTCCTCGGCAAGAACATTTGCGGCAGCGGATACGACCTGGACTTCGTGATCCACCGCGGTGCCGGCGCCTACATCTGCGGAGAAGAAACCGCGTTGCTGGAAGCGATCGAGGGCCGGCGTGGCCAGCCGCGCCTGCGGCCGCCGTTCCCCGCGACGCACGGTTTGTTCGCGAGTCCGACGGTCGTGAACAACGTCGAGACGTTCACGTGCGTGCCGCACATCGTCAACAACGGCCCGGACTGGTTCAAGACCCTCGGAACTGAGAAGTCGGCCGGAACCAAGATCTTCAGCATCTCCGGTGACGTCGAGCGCCCCGGCAACTACGAGGTCCCGTTCGGCACGAGCGCGCGCGACTTGATCGAAGGGTTCGCCGGCGGCGTCAAGGGCGGGAAGCGCCTGAAGGCTTTCACCCCCGGCGGTGCCTCGTCGACCGCGATCTTCGGAGCGGACAAACTCGATGTCGCGCTGGACTGGGAATCGGTGCAGGCGGCCGGATCGCTTCTTGGAACCGGCGCAGTGATCGTGTTCGCCGAGGACGTGTGCATGGTGCGTACGGCTCTGCGCTTCACGCAGTTCTACGCGCACGAGTCCTGCGGAAAGTGCACGCCGTGTCGTGAAGGAACCTACTGGCTGGTCAACGCACTGCAGCGCTTCGAAGATGGCGGCGGGCGCGAAGAGGAACTCGAGATCTTGCCGAGAGTTGCCGGAAACATCCTCGGACGCACCTTCTGCGCGCTGGGGGACTTCGCAACCGCGCCGGTCGCTTCGACGGTGGACTTGTTCGCCGACGAGTACCGCGCGCACATCGAAAAGAAAGGATGCCCGTTTGAGCGCTGAGCAGAAGATGGTCAAGCTCACGATCGACGGGCGTGAGCTTGAGGTCCCCGCGGGGACGCTGGTGATCCGTGCGGCCGAACAACTGGGGATTTACATCCCGCGCTTCTGCGACCATCCGCTGCTCGACCCGTTGGGGGCATGCCGTCAGTGCCTGGTCGAGATCGAAGGGCAGCGCAAGCAGCTGACCGCGTGCACGACGACCGTGAGCGAGGGGATGGTCGTCTCGACGCAGGCGGCGTCGCAGGCCGCGCGCGATGCCCAAGAATCCGTACTCGAGTTCTTGCTGGTGAACCACCCGCTCGACTGCCCGATGTGCGACAAGGGCGGCGAGTGCCCGCTGCAGGATCAGACTTTGAAGTACGGTCCCGGCGAGTCTCGCTACGTCGACGCGAAGCGGCGGTTCACTAAGCCGATTCCGATCAGTCCTCTCATCAACCTGGATCGCGAACGGTGCGTGCTGTGTGCCCGCTGCACGCGGTTCTCCTCGCAGATCGCCGGCGACCCGTTGATCGAGTTCTTCGAGCGCGGCGCCTCCGAGCAGGTCGCGGTTTTCGAGGAGGAGCCTTTCTCGAGCGCGTTCAGCGGCAACGTCACGCAGATATGTCCGGTCGGCGCGCTGACGACGTCGACGTTCCGGTTCCGCGCGCGCCCGTTCGACATGACCACCACTCGCTCGACGTGCACTCGCTGCGCGAGCGGATGCGCCATCGGAGTGCAAGCCCGGCGCGGCGAGTTGGTTCGAATTCTGGCCGCCGTCGACTTGGACGTAAACGACGAGTGGCTTTGCGACAAGGGTCGCTTCGGACACGCTTATGTCGCCACGCCCGAGCGCGTCACGCAACCCTTGGTGCGCAAAGGCGGAGAGCTGGTGGAGACCTCTTGGTCCGAAGCGCTCGAAGTGGTTGCGTCTCGCGTTCGCGCTGCGCGCGAGGCCGGTGCGCGCATCGGCGTGCTGGGCGGGGAGCAGTTGCTCGACGAGGACGCGTATGCGCTGTCGCGGTTCGCGCGCACGGTGCTTGGCACCAACGACGTGGACGCGCGGGTGCGCGTCGGCGCCGACGACGAAGAGCATCTGTTCCAGGCGCTTCCCAAGACGATCACCGCCACGAATCAGGACATCGACGCGGCGCGCGCGGTGCTCGTCGTCGGGCTCGACGCCCACGAGGAGTCGCCGATCGTATTCCTGCGCCTGCGCAAGGCCGGGCGTCGTCTCGGAACGCGCGTCGTCGAGGTCGGGCCGATGCGAACTGCGCTTGAGAAGTCGAGTGGCGAGTGGCTGGCTACTCCGGCCGGCGCGGAGAGCGCGGCGCTGATTGCGCTGGCGTGCGCCATCGGCGGCGAAGGGCTCGACGCAGAGTTGCGGGCCATCGTTGACGATCCGGAAGCGATTTCCGCCGTCGAGCGCGCAGGGATCGATACGGCCGAAGCCGCACGACTGGCGGAGGTTCTCGAAGAGGCTCGCGGGTCGGTCGTCGTTCTGGCGGGAGAGCGACTGGCGGGGTCGCCCGGCGCACTCCCGCTCGCGTGGAACCTCGCGCGCGCCCTTGGAGGCAAGTTCGGCTGGGTCCCACGAAGGGGAGGCGCGCGCGGTGCCGTCGATGCGGGATTGCACCCGGCGCTGCTGCCCGGTGGCCGTTCCGTTCGGTGGGCGCCGCATCGCGAAGAGGTGGAGCAAGTCTGGGGATCTCCGGTTCCCGAGGCCGTCGGCCGGGACGCGCGCGCGATTCTTGAGAACGCAGCCGAGACCGCCGTGCTGTTCTTGTTCGGCGCCGACCCGGTGCGGGACTTCCCGGGGATCACTTCGACGTCGGCACAGTTCGTGGTGGCGTGCGACATGTTCCTGACGGCCTCGGTCTCGCAAGCCGACGTTGTTCTGCCGGCTGCGGCAGGCACCGAGCGCGCCGGGACCGCGACGAACTGGGAGGGCAGACGCCGGGCGGTGCGCGCGGCGACCTCTCCGGCCGGAGCTTCGCAGGCCGACATTGAGGTCCTGGCAGCGCTGGCTGCGGAACTCGGGCATGACTTCCCCGGGACGCTTGAGGATTTGGGCGAGGAGATGCGCGCGCTTGCAGCGGAGCCGGTCGAGGCAAAACTGTTGGAGGTCTCGTCGGTGGCGGCGCCGCACGGCGACGCTGAGCGCTCCTTCGGACTGCTCTCGTACCCGATGCTGATCGACTCCGGCACCTTGACGGCGGGAGCGGATGCGCTGACCTCGACGGGCGAGGCTCCGTATGTGGTGCTGAGCTACGCCGATGCGTCGTCTCGCGGAATCGCAGACGGCACCACCGTGCGGGTCGCTTCGGCTGCCGGTGAAGTGCGCGCGCCGGCTCGGATCTCAAAGAACCTCGCTCCGGGAGTGGTTTTCGTTCCTGCAAGGCAGGGAGATGTGAATGCCGGCGTGCTGTTCGACGCCGGAGAATCGGTTGGATTCGTTCACGTGGAGGCGGTGGAGTGACGGGCATCGACATCGTCATCGCGTTTGTGAAGGCGGTAATCATCTTCGCCTTCTTGTTGGTGAGCGTCTTGTTGACGGTTTGGGGAGAGCGGCGCGCGGTGGGTTACATGCAGCAGCGCGTCGGCCCCAACCGTGTGGGTCCGTTCGGCATACTGCAGGCGCTTGCCGACGGTGTGAAGTTGATGTTCAAAGAGGACATCCATCCGTCGGCTGCGGATCGGGGAACGTTCCTCGCCGCTCCACTGGCGGCGGTCATCCCCGCGTTCCTTGCGTTCGCCATCGTTCCATTCGGTCGCGACTTCACGATCGGGAACACCGTGATACGGATGCAGCTTGCGGATCTGAACATCGGGATCTTGTTCTTCCTCGCCACCGGATCGTTGATGGTCTACGGCGTGGTTCTCGCCGGCTGGTCGTCGGGAAGCGTGTATCCGTTGCTCGGCGGCGTGCGGGCGACAGCCCAGATGATCTCCTACGAGATTGCGCTCGGGATGTCCGTAGTTGCCGTCGTGATGTACTCGGGAACCTTGTCGACGCGGGGCATTGTGGACGCGCAGGCCGGAACGTACCTGGGCTTCTTGCCGCACTGGAATGTGTTCGCTCAGTTGCCGGCGTTCCTGATCTTCATGGTGGCGGGGCTCGCCGAGACCAACCGGCCTCCCTTTGACCTCCCTGAGGCCGAGACCGAACTGGTAGCCGGATTCCACACCGAGTACTCGGGGATGAAGTTTGCGATGTTCTTCCTTGCCGAGTACTTGCACGTGATCACGACGTCGGCAATCACGGTGACATTGTTCCTCGGTGGATGGCGTGGACCGATCCTGCCGTTCGCCCGTCCGCTATGGCCCGTGATGTGGTTCTTGCTCAAACTCGTCGCGATGATCTTCGTCTTCATCTGGGTTCGCGCGACTTTGCCGAGGTTCCGCTACGACAAGTTGATGCGATTCGGGTGGAAGCTTCTCGTTCCGGCCGCGTTGGGATGGGTGATGGTCACGGGGGTCATGGTCGTGCTGCCGCAGACGGTGAGCACGGTGACGCTGACGTCGGCGATCGCGATCGCGCTGGGCTTCGCCCTGCTGGTGTGGATGGCGTACTTGCGACGCAGGTCGGTCCTTCGCTCGGTGAAGGGAGGTGTGGCCGGTGGCGTTTCTTGAGATCGCCAAGGGCCTCGCCGTTACCGCGGGGCATCTCTTCCGCAAGCCGGTCACGTTCCAGTACCCGGAGCACAAGAAGCAGCCATCGCCGCGCTACCACGGCCGCCACGTCCTGAACCGCTATGACGACGGCCTTGAGCGGTGTATCGGGTGCGAGTTGTGCGCGTGGGCTTGCCCGGCCGACGCGATCTTCGTGCAATCCGCCGACAACACGCCTGACGCGCGCTACTCGCCGGGCGAGCGATACGCGAGCGACTACCAGATCAACTACTCCCGCTGTATCTTCTGCGGGCTGTGCATCGAAGCCTGCCCGACGCGCGCGCTGACGATGTCCACGGAGTACGAACTGGCGGGTCCGAACCGCAGTGAATTGATCTACACGAAGGACCGGCTGCTTGCGCCGGAGGTGGCGGGCGTGAAGCCCGCGCCGCATACCGACGAAGAGGTGCGCGCGCGCGACATCAACTACTACGGCGGACCGCAGGTCACCCCGCCGCTCACGTCGGCCGAAGCGGCCCGCGAGCGGCTCGGCGGCGCGGGTGCGCATTGAAACGGGGGGAGTGAGTGGAGAAGTTCATCTTCTGGCCGGCGGCGGTGGTGTCGCTCGGCAGTGCTTTTCTCATGCTCCTGACGCCCAACGCGGTGCATGCGGCCCTGGCGTTGGTCGTGAACTTCTTCGCGCTGGCGTTGTTCTACATCTTGCTGGACGGGCACTTCATCGCCGCCGTTCAGGTCATTGTCTACACCGGCGCGATCATGGTTCTGTTCCTGTTCGTGATCATGCTCTTGGGCGTCGACCGGCGCGAGGATCTGAGGGAGACGATTCGCTTCCACAGACCGACGGCAATCGCCTTGTGCGTCGGCCTTGGGGGACTCGTGGTGTTCACGGTGCGGGCTGCGTTCCAGATCCCGTTCGCCGGTCTCGAATCTGCGAACGCGGCTGGGAACGTCCAGGGCGTCGGACGCCTGTTGTTCACCCACTACTTGTGGCCGTTCGAGGTGACCTCACTGCTTCTGATCGTCGCCGCGGTGGGTGCGATGGTCATCGGCAAGCGCCGGAGGCCTGAGATGCTCGAAACGGAGGACGAGGAGGCATGATCCAGCCGGCGCAGTACCTGGCTCTAGCGGCAATGTTGTTCGCCGTAGGGGTGGCGGGCGTGCTGATTCGAAAGAACGCGCTCGTCATCTTCATGTCGATCGAGTTGATGCTCAACGCTGTCAACCTCACCTTGGTGACGTTTTCCAAGATGCAGGGCAATCTCGACGGTCAGGTTCTCGCTTTCTTCGTGATGGTGGTCGCTGCCGCCGAGGTCGTGGTCGGCTTGGCCATCATCGTGTCGATCTTCCGACGCAAGGGATCGGCTTCCGTCGATGAATTCAAGGTGCTGAAGTGGTAGGGATTCTCGCGCACTCCAACACGCCGTCGATCGTCGAGTTTGGCTGGCTCATTCCGGCCTTCCCGCTGTTCGGGTCTGCGATCCTGCTGGCCTACGGGCGTCGCCTCGGGCGGGCGAGCGGCCCCATCGCAACGATCATGATGATCGCATCGTTCGTCGTCAGCGCGATCACGTTCTTCCAGATCGTAGGACGGTCGGCGGCCAGTCGCGTGTACACCGAGACGCTGTACTCATTCATCCGCGCCGGGAACTTCGACGTCAAGGTGGACTATCGGATCGATCCGCTGTCCATCGTGATGTTGTTGGTCGTGACCGGAGTGGGGTCGCTGATCCACCTCTACTCGATCGGCTACATGAAGGGCGATCCGCGCGAGGGGCGATACTTCTCGTACTTGAACCTGTTCGCGTTCTCGATGCTCGTGCTGGTGCTGGCCAACAACTTCCTGATGATGTACGTCGGGTGGGAACTGGTCGGTCTGTGCTCGTACTTGTTGATCGGATTCTGGTTCGAGAAGCGCGAGAACGCGTCGGCCGCGAAAAAGGCGTTCATCACCAACCGCGTCGGCGACTTCTCGTTTGCGATCGGGTTGTTCCTGATCTTCGCGAACTTGGGGTCGCTGGACTTCGACCAGGTGTTCACCAGCGCCCCGCTGCTGGCTGGGGGAACCGCGACGGTCATCGCTTTGCTGCTCTTTGGTGGGGCCGCGGGCAAGAGCGCCCAGATTCCGCTGTACGTCTGGCTCCCGGATGCGATGGCGGGTCCAACGCCGGTTTCCGCGTTGATTCACGCGGCGACGATGGTCACCGCCGGCGTCTACATGGTGGCCAGGACACACGTCTTCTTCGACTTGTCGAGCACTGCCGGCACCGTGGTGGCCGGAGTCGGCGTAGCCACGGCGCTCCTGGCCGGGGTGATTGCGATAGCACAGGATGACATCAAGCGCGTTCTTGCCTACTCCACTGTTTCGCAACTCGGGTTCATGTTCATCGGTGTTGGAGTCGGTGCATATACGGCCGGGATCTTCCACTTGGTGACGCACGCGTTCTTCAAGGCGCTGCTGTTCCTGGGAGCCGGCAGCGTGATGCACGCGATGTCTCAGCGCACAGACATCACCAAGATGGGTGGACTGGCGAAGAAGATTCCCTGGACGATGTTCACGTTCGTCCTCGGGTGGCTCGCAATCTCCGGTTTCCCCGGGACGGCAGGCTTCTTCTCCAAGGATCAGATCCTCGAAGGCGCTTACCACGCGCATCAGGACGTGATCTGGATCCTTGGGCTGATCGGGGCCGGTCTCACGGGCTTCTACATGACGCGACTCGTTTGGCTCACCTTCTTCGGGAAGAGCCGGGACGAAGAGGGGCTGCATCCGCACGAGTCGCCGCCGTCGATGGTGTTCCCTCTCGTCGTGTTGGGCGTTGCCGCGATCATCGGTGGATTCCTTATCAACTCGACTCCGGAGGATGGGCGCCTGGCGCGATTCCTCGCGCCGGTTGTGTCGAGTCAGAGTGCTGGTTTCGTTGAAGGCGAGGCATCGGGAGCAGTTTCCGCCGAGGGATCCGACGAAGAGCGACCGCTGTCGGCGGGCGCACTGTCGGGGCTCGCGACTGCTGCGGGACTCGGTGGTGTTGCGCTGGCGTTCGCGATGTACTCAGGCGGGTTCGACTGGCGCCGCCGCAGGGAGAACCCAGGGGTGGTGTGGCGCACGGTCCGGAACAAGTTCTACGTCGATGAGGTCTACCAGTTCATGTTCACGAGTCTGGGCAGACTCGGAGCGACGACGCTGGCATTCGTGGTCGACGCTCGATGGATCGACGGCTTCGTGAACGGCATCGGGTCGGTGACTGGGCGGCTGGCGGCGAGTGGTCGCCGTGTGCAAACCGGCTTGGTCCGTTCCTATGCGCTCAGTCTCCTCGGGGGCGGCATCATCCTGGTCGGGTTCCTGTTTGCGAGGGCGGTGCGCTGATGCGGTGGCTGAGTTGGACTCTTTGGACGCCGATCGCCGGCGTGGTGGTGCTTGCTTTCTTGCCGAAGGCCAAGCATGAGCTGATTCGTTGGTGGACGTTGCTCGTTTCGGTTGTGGCGTTTGCGTTCTCGATTGGAATCCTGGTGAACTTCCGCACCGGCGTCGGCGGGTTGCAGATGGTCGAGCGCGCGACTTGGATTCGCCAGTTCGGCGCCTCCTATCACTTGGGTGTCGACGGAATCAGTCTGTTCCTGGTCTTGCTGACGACGTTCTTGCTTCCTGTGTGCGTGTTGGCGTCGTGGAAGGTGGACAAGAACCCCAAGATGTTCATGGGGTTGCTCCTGGCGTTGGAGTCCGCGGTCATCGGAGTGTTCCTGTCGCTCGACCTCTTGCTCTTCTACCTGTTCTGGGAGGCCATGCTGGTCCCGATGTACTTCCTCATCGGGTACTGGGGACACGAACGTCGCATCTACGCGGCGGTGAAGTTCTTCTTGTTCACTCTGCTCGGCGGGGTGCTGATGCTTGCCGGCATCTTGGTGACGGTGTTCACCGCGAGCCGCGAACTCGGCGGGATCACGTTCGATCTGACCAAACTCCAAAACGTGACGTTCGCGGGTTCCACGGGGCGGTGGCTCTTCCTTGCGTTCTTCGCCGCGTTTGCGATCAAGATCCCGCTGTTCCCGGTGCACACGTGGTTGCCCGACGCGCACACCGAGGCGCCGACGGCCGGCAGCGTGATCCTGGCCGGCGTGCTGTTGAAGATGGGTGGATACGGCATCCTGCGGTTCGCAATCGGGCTGTTCCCGGCGGTGGCCCGCGAGTTCGCACCGTGGATTGCGGCGCTGGCGATCATCGGAATCATCTACGGGGCGCTCGTCGCGATGATGCAGCGGGACCTCAAGCGTCTGGTTGCGTACTCGAGTGTCAGCCACCTTGGGTTCGTGGTGCTGGGCATCTTCGCCTTCTCGTTGACGAGCATGCAGGGCGCGAGCCTGCAGATGATCAACCACGGGTTGGCTACCGGGGCTTTGTTCCTCATCGTCGGCATGCTCTACGAGCGTCGTCACACTCGGTTGATCGAGGACTTCGGTGGACTGGCTAGTGTCGTCCCCGTGCTCGCGGGGACGTTCCTGATCGCATCCCTGGCGTCACTGGGGCTGCCCGGTCTCAACGGGTTCGTCGGGGAGTTCCTGGTTCTGATCGGGACGTTCACCGAGCACCGGCTGTGGGCGATTCTGGCCGCTTTCGGCGTCATTCTTGCTGCGATCTACCTGCTGTGGGCGTACCAGCGCGTCATGTGGGGTCCGCTGGAGCGGGAGGAAAACAAGAAGATTCCGGACCTGGGCGCGCGCGAGAAATTGCTGTTGGCCCCGGTGCTCGGGCTCATCTTGGTTCTCGGCGTGTGGCCGCGGCCGCTGCTGGACCGGATGGAACCTTCGTTGGAGCGGGTCCTGGAACGTGTTGAATCCGCAACGCCCGCCGGCGTGTCGCTAAGTTCGGTTGGAGGTCGGTAGATGCCCGTAACGCAAGCACCAGCCATTAGCTGGCAGGCGATCGGCCCGGTGCTGGCGCTCGGCGGCGGCGCCGTCGTGGCCCTTCTAATCGGTGCAGTCCGGCAGCAGGTGTCGCGAGTTGTGCTTGCCGGGGTGACTCTGATCTCGATTGCCGTCTCAGGGGGACTTACGTACTCGCTGGCGGGCAAGCACATTGTGGGGATGCAGGGGATGGTGGCCTCCGACGGGGTGGCCCTCTTCACCAATCTCACGCTTTTGGTGACCGCGGCACTTGTGACGCTGGTGAGCTTTCACTACTTGCGCGCGCGGCGTATTCATCGGGTCGAGTACTACCCGTTGCTTCTCCTGGCTACTGCGGGGATGGTCATGCTCGCCGCGGCGAACGATCTCATCATGGTCTTCATCGCGCTCGAGGTGCTGTCGCTGGCGCTGTACGTGATGGTGAGTATGGCTCGGCGCGACGCGGGAGCGCAGGAAGCAGCCTTGAAGTACTTCCTTCTTGGGGCGTTCTCGAGTGCGATTCTGCTGTACGGGATTGCCCTGATCTTTGGCGGCGCGGGGACGACGAACATTTCCCGGATCGCCGGCCAGGTCGCCGCGGGCTCGATGGACAACCGGCTGGTGTTCGTCGGTCTCGGTCTGATTCTGATCGGGTTCGCATTCAAGATCGCGGCCGTTCCGTTTCACATGTGGACCCCGGACGTGTACCAGGGGGCGCCCACGTCGGTCACCGCTTTCATGGCCGGTGGAACAAAGGCTGCCGGGTTCGCCGCGCTGCTGCGGGTGCTGATGGTGTCTTTCGGTTCACTTCAGTGGGACTGGCGCCCTGCGATGTTCGTCCTTTCAATCGTGACCATGGTGGTCGGGTCGCTCCTGGCGATAGCGCAGACGGACGTGAAGCGGTTGCTCGCATACTCGTCGATCGCGCATGCGGGCTTCGTCCTTGTCGGTGTCGTCGCTGCCAACGGCGAAGGCCTTGCCGGCGCGTTGTTCTACCTGTTGGTGTACGCGGTCATGACGGTTGGGGCGTTCGCCGCAGTGATGGTGTCCGCCCCCAACGGTAAGGAACGTCTGGATCTCACCAGTTGGACGGGACTGGGGCAGCGTCACCCGGTCTTCGCCGGGGTCATGACTTTGTTCCTGTTGTCGCTTGCGGGCATCCCGCCGACGGCCGGGTTCATGGGCAAGTTCTACGTGTTCTCGGCGGCGATCAACGCAGGCGAAACGGGCCTGGTCGTGGCCGGCGTCTTGGCCAGCGTTGTGGCCGCCTTCTTCTACCTTCGTCTCATCGTCGTGATCTGGCTCGAGGATGCTCCGGCGGAGGACGGCGACGGCGGACTCGGGCTTACTCGGCCGGCGTCGGTTGCCCTTGCGCTTGCCTCGATCGCCGTCGTCGCCGTCGGTGTGTGGCCGCAGGCGCTGATGGATCTGGCACGGCATGCCGCCGTGTTCACCGGGTAGGCTGTCGTCTCCATGGGTGCCGTACGCGACCCGGTCGCGATCCTCGAACTCGACATCCGAGCCGACCTGCAGCTGGTGGAATCCCAGCTGCGTGAATCCGTTGGCTCGGATCAATCGCTTGTGCACGAGGCCGCGCTCTACCTGATCCAGGCCGGCGGCAAGCGCATTCGTCCGAAGCTAGCGCTCCTTGCCGGGCGCGCGGGGGACCGACTCGGCCCGCCTCTGGTGTCCTGCGCGGTTTCGGTCGAGTTGATCCACTTGGCCAGCCTGTACCACGACGACGTCATCGACGAGACGCTCGTGCGTCGGGGTGTGCCGACTGCGCACGTTCGATACGGCAACGACGTAGCCGTGCTGACCGGCGACTTCTTGTTCGCCCGCTCATCCGCGCTTGCTGCGCGCCTCGGACCGTATGTTTCCGAGCGCTTGTCGGACACGATCGCCGCGCTGTGTGAAGGCCAGATCATGGAAGGTCAGATGGCAGGCCGTCTCGACGTCGCTCCCGAGCACTACCTCGAGGTGATCCGGCGCAAGACGGCGTCGCTGATCGCATCCTCATGCCATCTTGGTGCGTGGCTGTCGGGCGCTTCTGCGGAGATCGTGCAGGCGTTGACCACATTCGGCGATGCGATCGGGATGGCGTTCCAGTTGGCCGACGATATCCTCGACATCGCCGCCGAGCAGGAGGAATCGGGGAAGGTCCCCGGAACCGACATCCGCGAGGGTGTGCTTACGCTCCCCGCGCTGCATACGCTCGAGCAGGGCGGTTCCGGCGGGGACGCGTTGCGTTCGGCGCTGGAGACGCAGGACGTCGAGGCCGCTCTCGGACTGCTGCGAACCAATGGATCGCTGGAGTTTGCGCGCGCGGCGGTCGCGGATTGGCAGCGCGCGGCGGTGGATGCGCTGGCTCCGATTCCCGACGGGCCCGTCCGGGATGCACTCGAGCAGGTCGCCGCATTCATCGGCGAACGCAAGTCCTGAACCCGGCCCGTGATGGGCGGCGGGGGAGTGCGGCGGTGAAAGTTCTCAACGTGGTGGGCGCGCGCCCGCAATTCGTGAAGGCTGCGGCCGTGTGCCGCGCGCTGCGCGCGCGCCCCGGAGTCGACGACATCCTGGTGCATACCGGGCAGCATTACGACGCCGACATGTCCGACGTGTTCTTCGAACAGCTTGCAATCCCGGCACCGGATCGTTCTCTCGGCGTCGGCAGCGGGACGCATGCCGCGCAAACCGCGGCGCTACTGGTGGCCCTGGAGGAGACGATTCTTTCCGAAGCTCCGACGCTTGTGTTGATCTACGGGGACACCAACACGACGCTCGCGGGCGCGCTGGCTGCGGCAAAGCTGAACGTGCCGGTCGGGCACGTCGAGGCCGGCCTTCGCTCCTTCGACCGCCGGATGCCGGAAGAGGTCAACCGCGTCGTGGCGGATCACGTCTCGTCGTTGCAGTTCTGTCCGACGGTGACTGCGGTGAAGAACCTGCGGGCCGAGGGGATCGAGACCGGAGTGCACATGGTGGGCGACGTAATGGACGACGTCCTGCGATGGGCTTTGCCTTACAAACGCGATGCGGTGCTTGTTGAGTGCGAGGTCGAGCAGGGCGACTACTACCTCATGACGGTCCATCGCGCGGCAAACACCGACGATCCGGCGCGGTTGGAGGCGATCGTTCGCGCGGCGTCGAAGTTGCCGGTTCCGGTGGTGTTCCCGGCGCATCCGCGAACGCGAAAGGCGATCGCTGCGGCTGGGATATCTTGTGAGGGCAACCTCCGGATGATTCCGCCCGTGGGCTACCTGGAGTCGTTGGCCCTGCAGTCGAGCGCGCGCGCGGTGCTCACCGATTCGGGCGGCGTGCAGAAGGAGGCCTACATGCTCGGTGTGCCGTGTGTGACTTTGCGCGCGGAAACTGAATGGCCCGAAACAGTGGCTGCCGGGTGGAACGTGCTGGCCGACGTGGACGGAGACGCAATTGCGGCGGCCGCGCTGCGCCCGGTTCCTCATGAGCGCCCCCCGCTGTTCGGCGACGGGCACGCGGCTGAGCGCATCGCGCAGATCTGCGAGGAGGCAGTGTCGTGAGTGATCCCTTTGTGCACCAGACCGCGTCGGTCGAGGAGGGTGCGGTTCTCGGCGAAGGGACGTTCGTTTGGCATCATGCCCAAGTGCGGCGCGGCGCGAGCGTCGGCGACGAGTGCGTTGTCGGCAAAGGCGTCTACATCGGTGCCGGGGTGACGGTGGGCAGCCGTGTGAAGATCCAGAACTACGCGCTTGTTTTCGAGGGTGCGACGGTCGAGGACGGGGTCTTCATCGGCCCCGGCGCGATCCTTGCCAACGACCGGTTTCCGCGCGCCATTGCGCCGGACGGCCGGCTGAAGTCGGCCGACGACTGGCATCTTGGGGACGTGCACGTCGAGCATGGCGCGTCGATTGGAGCTGGGGCGGTGATTGTTCCCAGCGCGCGCATCGGGCGTTGGGCCACGGTCGGGTCGGGCGCCGTCGTCACGCGCGATGTTGCTCCGCATGAGTTGGTCGTCGGGAACCCGGCGCGCGTCATCGGCTACGTATGCTCGTGCGGATTCCGACTCGCCGCAGAAGGCGATGCGTGGCACTGCCGTGAGTGCGACCGGAATTTTGTTCTTCCGGCCCTACAGGAGGCACGATGATCCCGATTTCCCGTCCGCAGATTGGTCCGGAGGACGAAGAGGCCGTCTTGCGCGTCTTGCGCTCCGGCCGCTTGGCTCAGGGTCCGGAAGTTGAGGCGTTCGAGGGTGAGTTTGCGGCGCTGTGTGGGGTTCCTCACGCTGTTGCCTGCGTGAACGGTACGGCCGCCTTGCACCTGGCCCTGCTGGCTCACGGTGTTGGACCTGGGGATGAAGTGCTGGTCCCCACGTTTACGTTTGCGGCTTCGGCCAACGCGGTGTTGGCTTGCGGCGCGCGCCCGGTCTTCTGCGATGTTCGTGAAGACGACTTCTGCATCGACGTCGAGGCCGCGGGGGCGCGCGCCGGCCGCGCGACGCGCGCGGTCATGCCGGTGCATCTCTATGGGCAGGTCGCCGACATGGATGCGGTGAGCGCGCTCGCCGAGGCGCACGACCTCGCCGTTGTTGAGGACGCTTGTCAGGCGCATGGCGCTACCTACAAGGGAGCGCGCGCCGGCTCGTTCGCGACGGCGGCGTTTTCGCTGTATGCGACTAAGAACTCGATGAGCGGTGAGGGTGGAATGGTCACCGCGCAGGACGACGAGACGACCCATCGCCTGAAGTTGCTGCGCAATCACGGGATGGAGCAGCGCTACGTTCACTTGACGTTCGGCCTCAACCTTCGGATGACCGACTTGCTCGCCGCCGTCGGACGCGTGCAGCTTTCGCGACTGCTTGCAGGGAACGCGCGCAGGCGGGCCAACGCCGAGTTCTACGCTGCGGCACTGCAAGGCATCGAGGGTCTGATTCTTCCGCGCGAGATGCCCGGCCGGGAGTCCGCGTGGCACCAGTTCACCGTGCGTGTTCCGGGTCGCCGCGACGCGGTGTTGGAGCGACTTCGCGCCGACGGCGTGGGAGCCGAGGTTTACTACCCGACACCGGTTCACTTGCAGCCGGCGTATGGTCCGGATCCTGTGTCGCTGCCGGTCGCCGAGCGCTTGGCGCGCGAAGTGATTTCGATTCCGGTCCATCCGGCGTTGACGGACGTGGAACGCGAGACCGTGACTACGGTGCTGGCGCGCGCAATGAAGGAGGCTTGATGTCCGATCCGAAGGTTGTCGTCGTCGGCCTCGGCAAGATCGGGCTGCCGCTGGCGGCTAGGTTTGGCCTCGCCGGTTTGCGGGTCACAGGGTGTGACGTTTCCCAAGAGCGTGTGGATGAGGTCAATGCCGGACGGAATCCCATCGCAGGAGAAGTCGGGCTCGACGCGGCCGTTGCGGAGTGCGCCGCCGACGGCCGACTGCGTGCCACAACCGAGACATCGGCGGCGGTGAAGGACGCCGATGTGGTGGTGGTCGTCGTTCCCGTCGTAGCCGTCGGTCACGGCGAACTCGACTTCCGGTTCATGGATGCGGCGAACGACGCGATCGCGGCGGGACTGCACGCGGGGATCACCGTGGTGTGGGAGACTACGCTGCCGGTTGGGACCACGCGGCGCTTCGCAAACGCGCTCGCCCAACGTGCGGGGCTTTCTATCGGGACCGACTTCTTCGCTGCTTTCAGCCCCGAGCGTGTGTACTCCGGTCGAATCCTGCAAGACCTCGAGGCATATCCGAAGATCGTCGGCGGAGTCGATGCTGCAAGCGGGGCGCGCGCGCGCGCGTTCTATGAGCGTGTGTTGCCCAACGTTTCGGTGGAGGAGGTCCCCAACGCGGAGACCGCCGAACTGGTGAAACTGGCCGAGACGACCTACCGGGATGTCAACATCGCTTACGCCAACGAACTCGCTCGCTACGCGGCCGAACGCGACATCGACGTCGAGCCGGTGATTCGCCTGGCGAACACCCAGCCGTTCAGCCACATCCACGCCCCGGGCGCCGGCGTCGGCGGCCACTGCATTCCGCACTACCCGCAGTTCATCCTCGCCGACGGAGCCGACGCGCCGTTGATCCGGCTCGCGCGCGAGATCAACGACGCGCAACCGGGATGGGTCGCGGACCAGATCGCCGGAGAACTCGGCACGCTTGATGGCAAGTCCGTTCTCGTGCTCGGCGTCAGCTATCGCGAGAATGTGAAGGAGACGACCTCGAGCCCCGGGGTCGATCTGATCCGGCTTCTGCCCGCGCGCGGCGCGCGCGTGGCGGCCAACGACCCGTACTTCAGCGACGATGAAGTGCGCGCGTTCGGCGCCGAGCCCGTGGGCCTCGATCGCATAGGCGAGTTCGACGCCGTCATCTTGCAGGCGAAGCACGACGAGTACGCCTCTATCGACTGGTCGGTGCTGCGCGCCGGTCAAGTCGTCTTTGACGGCCGCAACCGGCTTGACGGCGCCGCGATCGCTGCCGCGGGCGCCGTTTGTCTTTCCGTCGGTAGGCCGGCGAGGAGGCCAGTGTGAGCACTTTGCGAACCGCGGTTCTTGGGCTGGGCGTGATGGGTCGCCATCACGTGCGAGTTTGGCAAGAGATTCCCGGCGTGCAGCTCGTGGCTGTGGGTGACATCGACGCTGAAGCGGTGGAGCGCGCGACGCGTGGCCGCACGTTTGCCGGATACACGGAGTTCGAGCGATTGTTCGAGGAGTCTCAGCCTGATGCGATTTCCATCGCCGTTCCGACGAGCTTTCACGAGCAGATCGCTGTGGCGGCGATGGAGCGGGGGATCGCGGTTCTGATCGAGAAGCCGCTGGGTCCCGACGCTGCCGCCGCGCGCCGGATCGTCGAATGCGCTGAGCGAACCGGCGCGGTCGCCACCGTCGGCCACATCGAGCGCTTCAACCCCGCCGTGCTGGAACTAGAGCGCAGACTTGCCGACGCGCCGCTCGGACGGATCTTCCAGATCAAGAGCCGTCGTACGGGTCCGATGGCTGCCCGCATCCGCGACGTCGGAGTGACGATCGATCTTGCGACGCACGACATCGACATCATGCGCCAGGTCGCGCGCGCGCCGATCACTCGCGTCTATGCCGAGACCGCCCAGCGGATCCACTCGATGCGTGAGGATCTATTCACAGGCCTATTCCGTTTCGCAAGCGATGTCGTCGGTCTCCTCGACATCAACTGGTTGACTCCCACCAAGATCCGCGAGCTGTCGGTGGCGGGGGAGCGCGGCATGTTCGTCGTGGATTACCTGACCCAGGATCTGACCTTCTACGAGAACTCGGAGGCCGACCCCAACTTCGCTCCGCTCGCGCAGGTGTCCGGGGTCAGCGAGGGGAACATGATTCGGTACGCGATTCAGAGGCAAGAGCCGCTGCGCGCCGAACTCGTGGCATTTGCGGCCGCCGCGCGCCGGGAGTGCGAGCCCGGGGTTTCGCTGCTCGACGGCCTCGCCGCGGTTGTGATCGCGGAGACTGCGCTGCGCTCTGCGGCGACCGGGCGGTCGATCGACGTCGACGAAGGGCATCTGCTGTCGGGCGACGCGGCCGCGGGAAGGTAGGGACCGATGCCTCGCGCGCTCATCGTCACTCACTCCTACTACTTGCGTGATACCCGGCCGCGCCGGCACGCGCAGGCGCTTGCCGCTGCCGGGTGGGATGTCGAGGTGCTGTGCGCGCGCGACGAGGGTGAATCCGTGACGGAGCGAGCGAGCGGGATTCTCATTCGCAGACTTCCGGCGCGCCGACGTCGCGGCTCGAAGTTCCGATACATCTATGAGTATTTGAGTTTCGCGGCGCTGTGCCTCGTGGCAATCACGGCGTTGCACATTCGGCGCCGCTACGACCTGGTCTACGTGTTCTCGATCCCCAACGCGCTGGTCTTGTCGGCGGCGGTTCCGCGGATCCTCGGCGCGCGCGTGATCTTGGACGTTCGCGATCCGATGCCTGAGTTCTTCCAGTCGAAATACGCCCTGGCGGATGCGCATCCACTGGTGCGGGCACTGCTCGTCGAGGAGGCAATTTCATGTCGCTTCGCGAGCCGCGTCGTTACCGTGCACGAGGCGCTGGCCGACGTGCTTACTCGCTCCGGACGCCGGCGTTCCGACATTTCCGTCGTCATGAATGCTCCGGACCCGCGTGTGTTCTCCGGCTCGCCGGCCGCGATTCGGCGTGATCCGAGCGACCGCACGATCTTGTACGCGGGGACGGTGGCGGACCGGTACGGCGTGGACACGCTGGTGCGTGCGCTTGGGAGGCTTCGAGACGATATCCCAGCTCTTCGACTGCGCGTGGTTGGAGACGGAGACCTCGTCCCTCGGCTCCGTGAGTTGGCGCGCGCCGAGGGTGTCGATCATCGACTGTTGTTTGACGGCCCCGTGCCGCTCGACCGCGTGCCGGGCATCGTGGGGGAGTGCTGGCTGGGGGGGCAACCCCATCGAACCGACCCTCTCATGCGATTCTGTTTCTCCACGAAAGTGCTGGAGTGGGCGGCCCTCGGCTTGCCGGTGTTGTGCGCGCGCACCGAGGCTTTCGCGCGCGCGTTTACAGACGAGGAGTTCCTGTTCGTGCGTCCCGGCGATCTGGACGACCTGTGCGAGAAGATCCGGCAGGCGGACGCCGATCCGGAGGGACTCGCCGCGCGCGCTGCGCGCGCGCGGCTGTCGGTGCAGCGGTTCGACTGGGACCGCGAGAAGCTCCGCCTGCTTGAAGCCGTCGTCGTCGACGGGCCCTGAAGGCTGTTCGACCAGGGCGAGGTGCCCCGCATTCGTCCCGGACGGTGAGCCGATATACTCTCACCCAGCCAACTCGGCACTCACTATGCGCCTCGGAAAGAAACGCTCTCAGTTCTCCCCGGAGACAAAGGCCTCGCCGAAGCCTGCGCCGGTCCTCCGGATCAAAGCACGGGACGGTGCTCCCTTTCGCGTGCTCGATGCCGACCAACTGGTGCTTGAGACAGCCCGCTCGGTGGCCGGATACCGGCACTACGTGAGGGAGTTGTGGCAGCGACGAAGCCTGATTCGCGTGCTGGCGGGTCGCGAGTTGAAGAGTTCCTACGAGATGAACGTCGTCGGCTTCGCGTGGTGGCTAATGGAACCGCTGTCGCTCACGGCCGTCTACTACTTCCTGATCAACGTCTTGCGGGGGGGCACGAGCACGCCCCGAGCTCAGGTGCTCCAAGTGCTGGTGGCTGTGCTTCCGTACAAGTGGCTGGCGTCATCGCTGATCGGATCCATGGGTGTCGTGCGCGCCAACTCGAATCTGGTAACCGACTTGTACTTCCCGCGCGCGTTGCTCCCGATCACCGAGATCGCAGTTGGGCTGGCGCACTTCCTTGTCGGCTTGTTGGTGATTCCGCTGTTCATGATTGCTCTGGGGATCGCTCCGTCTTGGTCGATACTTGCCCTCCCCCTCGTCGTCTTCGTTCAGTCCGTCTTGATCCTGGGGCTCGCTTATCCGATGTCGGTCTGGGGTCTTAACTACCGCAACCTGCCCGGGCTGACAGTGAACCTGCTGCGGCTGTGGTTCTACTTGTCGCCGGGTCTGTACACGCTGGATTCGCTTCACGTCGAATGGGCTCGCCGGTTGATGCATCTCAATCCTCTGACGGGGCTGTTCGAGTCGTATCGGGGGGCGGTTGTAACCGGCAGTATTCCGGTGTGGGACTTGCTGTACTCCTTTGTATTCGGCGGGATCTTCGTCGTTGCCGGAGGCTTCTACTTCACGCGGCGTGAGCCCCATTTTGGGAAGATGCTATGAGTCAATACGCGCTTCGCTCGCGCGACCTCGGTCTGCGATTCTGGCTAAAAGGAACGAGGGACTCTACGGTCCACTCGCGCATCGCGCACTTCATTCAGCGCAAGCCTCCGATGGAGGAACATTGGGCGCTTCGGCACGTGAACTTCGACGTTGGCCAGGGCGAGGTGTTCGGAGTCATCGGGTCCAACGGTTCGGGTAAGTCGACATTGCTGCGTGTTCTTGCGCGCATCTACCACCCCGACGAAGGCGAGCTGCTGATCCGAGGAAAGGTGTCGAGCCTCATCACGCTCGGCGCCGGATTCCAGGGGCAACTCACAGGCAGGGAGAACATCCACTACAACGGCCTTTTGCTGGGACTGACGCACGAGCAGATCGCCCAGCGGCTGGACAGCATGATCGAGTTCGCGGAACTCGGGAAGTTCATCGATCAGTCGGTCCGCACGTACTCCAGCGGAATGCGGGCGCGTCTTGGGTTCAGCGTCGCGGTGCACGTGGACCCCGAGATCTTGGTTGTCGATGAGGTGCTTGTGGTCGGAGATGCGCGTTTCCGTCAGCGCTGCGCCGACAAGATGCGCGAGCTGTTCCAGCGGGGTACGACCGTGGTGATGGTCCAGCACAACATGGACGCCATTCTTCAGATGTGTCATCGATGCATGTGGCTGGACAAGGGTTCACAGCGGATGATCGGTAAGCCGGAGGACGTGGTGCGGGCTTACCTAGAGAGCAACGGGCAGAAGATGCCCGCCTCCGCAAACGTCGCGAACGCGGTAAGCGGCTCGGACGCGTCGTCGTCGACCGGCGATGGCTCGGGCGGCGTCTGAGACCTCGTCGACTCGGCGTTGCAGCAGTCAACTGCTGAGTAGAGTTGTCGTCTATCGTGGTTTTTCGAGCTAATTGTCATCTTTCGGGCTAAAGGTTTCCCCCGGCAATTGCCGAGACTCCACTTGACGGTCTTTGCCGTCGTGGAGGACAGTTCACACAGGGGGAACTGGGGTATGCGTCGTTGTTTGGTCGTCGCGCTGTGTGTCGCCGTCGTCGCTTCGTTGCCGGTGGCGTCGCTCTCGACCGCCGGTCCCGCAGCCCAGGCGCGCGCGGCGACGGCTCCGCTGCCGACGAATGCGAAGTTGTTCGTCCCCGGCCACGGCTGGGGGCACGCGCGCGGGATGGGTCAGTACGGTGCCAAGGGCATGGCGCAGTCGGGGAAGGCTTGGACCGACATTGTCACGCACTTCTACTCCGGTGTAACCCAGGGCAAGCGCAATGGAGAAGACATTCGGGTACTCGTTGCCACCGGACCCAGCGTCACGGTAACCGCCGATCGCCCGTTTACCGTCTCGTGGTCCGATGGCGCGGCGATCGCTACCAGCGATGACGCGAATCCTTACCTTCGTGCTCGCTACACAGGCTCGAAGTACGCCGTGGAGCGTTCGGCGTCGTGGAAAGGTCCCTGGGCCGCGGTGGCCAGCGGGTCGAAGTACGTGGTGTTCACGCGCGGGTCGAGTGTGCTGCAACTGGTCGCCAACAGCAAAGGCGGAACGCGGTACTTCCGCGGATCGTTGATCGCGCGCTATTCGTCGAACGACGGTATGCGCGCGATCAACGAGCTAAGGCTTGAGGAGTACCTGTACGGGGTGGTGCCCCACGAATCCCCGGCCTCCTGGCCTGCCGAGGCGCTCAAGAGCCAATCCGTCGCCGCGCGTACGTACTCCGTGTACAAGAAAGACGCTGCTCGATCCAAGGGCAACAGCTACGACATCTGCTCCACGACTTCGTGCCAGGTGTACTACGGCTACGCGCGCAAAGAGTCCGCGAGCAGTTCGCGGATCGCGTTGGAGTACTCGTCGTCCAATTCCGCTGTGGACGCAACCGCCGGTCGGGTCCTTCTTTATGGAGGCAAGCCCATTCTTGCCGAGTACTCGTCTTCCACGGGTGGATACACGGCGCCCAGTTCGGTCGCGTACATGAAGGCCGTTCCCGACGCCGGAGATACGGTGAGCCCGTATCACGACTGGGATGGAGTGGTGACGGTCGCCGACGTCGTGGCGAAGTGGCCGGAGATCGGTGGGCTTACCGGCGTCGACGTTACAAAGCGAAACGGGTATGGCGAATGGGGCGGCCGGGTCAACGAGATGAAGCTTGTTGGAACGAAAGGTGAGGTCACTCTCAGCGGCGGGGACTGGCGCAGCGCCTTCAGTGGTGCCGGCGTGCGGAGCAACTGGTTCGACGTGAAGTACTGGGCCGGGCAAGTCGTGTCGGTTCCCGCGTCGGTCTCGATTCGCGCAGGTGATACCAAGACATTCCGGGCCAGGATCAAGAACACGGGTACTGCAGCGTGGCCGATCGGCGGCGAGGTTCGTCTTGCCGCCGCAGGAGTTGAGGATTTCAGCGGGCCCGGCTGGGTTTCACCGACGCGCGCCGCTGCTGTGACCCGGAACGTCTCGCGCTCGAAGGCCGACGACGTCCGGCAGGGGGAGACGGCCGAATTCGATGTCCCTCTGAACGCCTCGAGCGTGCAGCCGGGGACCTATACCGAGCGTTTCCGTGCGATCGCCGACGGCTACTCGACAATGAACCCGGTGTTCTACGTCTCGATTGAGGTGCTCTCGGGCTGGATCGAGGCTGCGCCGAATCTGCTGACGAACAGTTCATTCGAACGCGGGCTCACGGGTTGGGCGGCCGCAGGCACGAATCGGGCCGACCGGGTCGTCACCGACGTCCGCAGGGACGGCGAGGCTTCCCTTGCTCTCACGGGCGGCGGCTCCAAGTCGATGTCGCAGACCGTTGCCTTTGCGAGCGGGAAGGCCCGTCGGTTCGCTCTCGGAGGCTGGAGTCGAACCACGGGCTCTTCGTCCGACGGCGGGGCAGTCGGACTGACCGCGGTCGCAACCTACGCCGACGGTGCGACCAGCCGGTGGGATCTGGCGTTCTCGCGCGCGCCCCACGTCTGGACGTACGGTGAGAGGGAGTTGCTCACGAGCGGCACGCGCGAACTGGCCTCGATGACGGTTTCCGCGGTCTTCCAAGACCAGACCGGCACCGGGCACTTCGATGCGATCCGCCTGATCGAGTCGGTCGTCCGGAACCCGTCCTTTGAGGTAGGTCTGGCGAGTTGGGGAACGCAGGGTCTCGCCGGCGCAGACGGCGTGACGGACGCGGAGTTTCAGGACGGGGTTCGGGCCCTCGCCCTCTCGGGTTCGCCCGAGTCGAAGAGCGTCTATCAGAAGGTAAGGATCGCCGGTCCCCGGTACATGAGGTACGTGGTTCAGGCTTGGACAAAGAACGTGGGAACGGATGCGGCCGGCGGGCCGATCCGAATGAATCTGAGTTTCGTCAACACCGACGGAAGTCGTACGGCGGTGGTATTGCCCCTGGATTCAGCCGAGCACGATTGGGCGCAAGTGGAGACGATGGTGCGGGCCGATAAGCCCTTCTCAGACGCTGTGGTTTACCTGTCGGTGGCCGGTCAGACTGGAAAGGTGTACTTCGACGACGTGCGAGTCGTGGAGAGTTGGAGCCGGAACCCGTTCTTCGAGAGAGGTCTGGATTCGTGGACTGGTCGCGACCTGGCTGACGGCGATGGACCGGTTTCGACGTTGTTCCGTGATGGAGGCCGCAGCCTGAGGTTGTCCGGCGGCTCCCGTCGAGGCGTGGTTCAGGGGGTCCCGGTGGCCGGGAGCGCACGCAGGAGGTTCGTGGTGTCGGCGTGGAGTCGGAGCGCCGGGACCTCGTCTCAAGGCTTCGTTGGGCTCATCATCGCGTTCCGGAACCGCGACGGATCTACCGGTTGGCAGCGCATCCCGTTCGCGCGGGAGCCACATGACTGGACGTTTGTCGAGAAGACCGTGACGGCTCCGAATTCCTTTAAGCGGATCGACATCTACGGCGCCTTCTACGACCAGACCGGTTACACGAACTTCGACGGTATCCGGCTTCGCAGCGCCTGAGCTGCGGCCGTCCATTCGCCCTAGGGTCCGGGTTTGCGGCGGCTTTTGCATGCCCGGCCGCTGCGTTAACATGACGCCCGCCTCAGAAAGCCATAAGATGCGCGCGGCGCGACGCTGGCACCGCGCGCGGCGCGTGAGGGATCGGATCAGGAGTAGGGGCGTTTTTCGGCGTGAGTTACTCGCAGTACTTGGGTCAGTACGGAACCCTGGGTGCCCTCGCAGTGGCGGGTGCGGGTTTCGTTGCTGTCGGGTTCCTTGCCAATCGCATCATGCGGCCGGTCACGCCCCGACCCGAGAAGTACACGACCTACGAGTGCGGCGTGGACCCCGTGGGCAAGGGATGGAGCCAGTCTCAGATCCGGTACTACATCTTCGCTTTCCTGTTCGTGATCTTCGACGTTGAGAGCGTATTCCTGTTCCCGTTCGGAACGATCTTTGAGAAGTTCCCCAACCCGGGATTGGTCGTCGTCGAGATGATCGTGTTCGTCGGCATCTTGGCGATCGGACTGCTGTACGCGTGGAAGAAGAAGGTCCTCGAATGGATCTGACCGGAAGGGACGCAGCCGCGGCATGGGTCTTGTAGAAAAGGTCGATTTTCCGCAGCCGGCCAAGTTCGTCCTGAACTGGGGGCGCCGGTACTCGCTCTGGGTCATGAACTTCGGTTTGGCGTGTTGCGCGATCGAGTTGATCGCCGCATCCACGAGTCGTCACGACTTCATCCGACTCGGCGTGATTCCGGTGGCGCACGGTCCTCGTCAGGCCGACATGCTGATTGTTGCGGGCACGCTCACGGACAAGATGGCGCCCGCGTTGCGCCGCGTGTACGAGCAGATTCCGGAGCCCAAGTACGTGATTAGCTTCGGTAGTTGCGCCAACTGCGGAGGTCCGTTCTGGGACTCCTACTCCGTGACCAAGGGCGTTGACCAGGTGATTCCGGTTGACGTGTTCGTGCCTGGGTGCCCGCCGCGCGCCGAAGCGATGTTGGAGGGGATCTTGCGCCTGCAGGATCGAATCGCGGGAGAGAGCCTGAAAGACCGACTCGCAGGCCGTGCCGAGTCCGAGCCCATCGTGGTCGGCGGAGGCCCTATCTTCCAGACTGAGATCCGCGACGCATGAGCCCCGACGAGATCGTTGCGCATCTAACCGAAGCAACGGGCGCCGTCGAGCGCGCCGAGGTCGCGCACGGCGAGGTGTCCGTATGGGTGCACTCAGAGCGCTGGGTCGAGGTTGCTGCGCATTTGCGCGACTGCGGGCTGTGCCACTTCGACTTTCCGACGTTCCTCACTGCAGTTGATGAGGAGGATCAAGGGTTCGAAGTCGTGTTGCACGTGTACTCGGTGCGCCGCCGGCACCATCTCAACTTGAAGACGCTCGTTGGGCGCGAGAATCCTCAGCTTCCGACGCTGTCGGAGATCTGGCGCGGCGCCAACTGGTGTGAGCGCGAGACTTCGGAGCTCTTCGGGATCGACTTCGTAGGCCATCCGAATCTAGTGAAGCTGCTGCTTCCTGTTGAGTTCGAGGGTTTTCCGCTGCGCAAGGAGTTCTTGCTAAGGACGCGCGAGGCCAAGGAATGGCCCGGGCAGAAGGAACCGGAAGAGGCGGCCCACTGATGCCTTCCGACGAGATGCGTACGGCCGGAATCCTGCCTGGAGGCCCTGGGGAGGGCGTGCAGGTCGTGATCGCCGACGATCAGGAGCTGCACACGCAGGAAATGACGCTGTCGATCGGGCCGCAGCACCCGTCGACTCACGGAGTGTTGCGCGTCGTGTTGACGCTCGACGGTGAGCGGATCGCAACGGCGACGCCGGTGATCGGGTACATGCACCGCGCGATGGACAAGTTGGCCGAGGTGCGCGACTACCGGCAGATCATTGCCCTGGCGAACCGCCACGACTGGCTTTCGGCCTTCGGCAACGAGCTGGGTGTCGCGTTGGCGGTCGAGAAGTTGATGGGCCTCGAGGTTCCCGAGCGCGCGCAGTGGATTCGGATGTTGCTCGCCGAGTGGAACCGCGTTCTCAACCACCTCGTCTTCATCGGGTCGTTCGGTCTGGAACTTGGCGCGATGACTCCGATGTTCTACGCGTTCCGTGAACGCGAGGACATCCAGGAGTTCATGGAGGCGGTTACCGGCGCGCGCCTGCACTACACATTCACCCGCATTGGCGGCCTGAAGGACGACCTGCCCGCCGGATCGCTCGCCATGAGCCGGTCTTTGGTGACGAAGGTGCGCCGGAGGCTTCCCGACTACAAAGGCCTGCTGCTGGGCAACGAGATCTTCAAGAAGCGTACGGTCGGGATCGGCCGCCTGGCGGGAGATGTGGCGATATCCTACGGCGTCACCGGCCCGATTCTGCAGGCTTCCGGCGTCGCGGAGGACGCGCGCAAGACCCAGCCATACCTGAAGTACGACCAGGTCGAGTTCGACGTTCCGGTTGGCGAGAATGGCGACTCCTACGATCGTTTTCGCGTCCTTCTCGGGCGCATCGAGCAGTCGTTGCGCATCATTGAGCAGATCCACGACCTGATTCCGGCCGGCCCGGTAATGCCCGGCAAGATGCCGAAGAACATCAAGCCGCCGGCAGGGTGGACGTATGTTCGGACGGAGAACTCGCTCGGCGAACTCGGGTACTACCTCGTCTCGCGTGGAGACAAGACGCCGTGGCGCATGAAGATGCGCACTCCGTCGTTCCACAACGTGAGCATGATCCCTTCGCTTCTAAAGGGCGTGCTCTTGCCCGACCTGATCGCAGTTCTCGGCAGCGTGTTCTTCGTAGTGGGAGATGTTGACCGGTGATCTTCGCGCACTTGTTCGAGAACCCGTGGGCCATCCTTGCGCTGAAGCTCGGCGCGGTCCTGGGGTTCTTCTTGGTGGCGCCGCTCGTGATGGGGTATGCCGAGCACAAGGTTCTTGCGCACATGCAGGCCCGTCTCGGTCCGATGGAGGCCGGGAAGTTCCACGGGTGGGCGCAGTTGGTCGCCGACGGCGTGAAGTTCATTCAGAAGGAAGACATCATCCCGGACGCCGCGGATCGCAAGGTCTTCGCGATCGCTCCCGGCGTGGTGCTGGTCCCGGTGATCCTGGTGTTCCTTGTGCTTCCGTTCGGACCCGGTCCTGCCGGGGACGCGGCGAACGGTTGGTGGGGAGAGAACCTCGATGTCGGCGTCTTCTTCGCGCTGGCGATCAGCGCTATCAGCGTTATCGGGATGCTGATGGCCGGCTGGTCGAGCGCGAACAAGTTCTCGCTCATCGGGGCGCTGCGTGGCGCCGCACAGTTGATCGCCTACGAGCTTCCCCTCGTGCTGGCTGCATCCGCGGTCGTTATGCAGGCGGGGACTCTGTCCCTCGTCGGGATCGCCCAGGCGCAGACCACCTACTGGTTCATCCTGCCTCAGTTCGCCGGCTTCGTGATCTTCATGATGGCCGCTCTGGCTGAGTTGTCGCGGCCTCCGTTCGATATGCCGATCGCGGAGTCCGAGATCATCTTCGGACACATGACCGAATACACCGGAATCCGCTTCGCGATGTTCATGCTCGCGGAGTACGCGGGGGTCGTGTCGCTGTCGGCGATCGCCGTCGTGCTGTTCCTTGGGGGTTGGCACGGCGTGCTCATTCCGTGGATCCCTGCTCCGGTTTGGACGCTCCTCAAGATCGCGGGTTTGTCCTTCGTCGTCATTTGGTTGCGCGCGACGTATCCGCGCCTGAGGGAAGACCAACTCCAGAAGATGGCCTGGAAGTACATGATCCCGATCGCGCTGGTGAATGTGCTGCTGACGATGATCTTCAAGGTGGTCTTCTAGCGATGGCGATGACTCGTGAAGATCGCCGGGCGCGCGCCCGCGCCGTCGAGGAACGGATAGCCGCCGTGAAGGGCGTCGGTGCGGTGTACGGGCTTATCAAGGGCATGTCGGTCACCTTGCGTACGATGCTGCGGCCGGCAGTCACGGCGCAGTACCCGCACGTCAAGCCCGATCTTCCGCCGCGTACTCGCGGAGTTATCGCCTTCAAGCCCGAGAACTGCACCGTTTGCATGCTGTGCGCGCGGGAGTGCCCCGATTGGTGCATCTATATTGAGTCTCACAAGGATGTCGTGCCGCCGAAGACCCCGGGCGCGCGCGCCCGCACGCGCAACGTCTTGGATCGCTTCGCGATCGACTTCGCCCTGTGCATGTACTGCGGGATCTGCGTCGAGGTTTGTCCCTTTGACGCGCTGTTCTGGTCGCCGCATTTCGAGTACTCGACCTCCGATATGAGTGAACTCACCCACGAGATGCAGACTCTCAACGGGTGGATGGGCTTGGTGCCGCCGCCGCCGTCTCTTGAGGAAGGTGCGGAGCCTCCCCTGGAGATCGGCAAGGAGGCGAAGGTGTACGGCGCTGCTCCGGCCGCTCCGGCGGGTCGAGGCCGCTCCGGCGGTCGAGGCTGCCACGGTCGTTGAGGCTGCCCCGGTGGCCGCTCCGGCGAAGTCGACCGCAGCAGATGAGGGCCATGCGCCGCCGGAGATCGATGAGGCCGTTTTCGCCGAACAGATCGCGGCCGGCAAGTCCGAACGCGAGGCGCGCGCCATGGCGAAGAAGGCTTGGATTCTCGCCCGCAAGAAGGCTGCTGCCGGCTCTCCGACGCCGGAGGTCCCGGCACCCGGCGCCGCACCACCGGCCGCCGCCCCTGCGGTTCCCGCCCCCGAGGCCACCCCGACCGAGGAGCACGCGCCGCCGCAGATCGACGAAGCCGTCTATGCCGAACAGATCGCGGCCGGCAAGTCCGAACGCGAGGCGCGCGCTATGGCGAAGAAGGCCTGGGTCCTCAAGCGCAAGAGGGGCGAAGCATGAACTGGGGCGCGATCTTCATTGCAGCTTTCGGTGTCGTAGCCGCGGTCGCCGCGGTCGCCGTCGTCGCCGGCCGTAACGTCGTGCATGCAGCCCTGTACCTTGTTGGGGTCCTCGGCTCGATCGGCGCCATCTTCTTGCTGCTCGGCGCCGAGTTCATCGGCTGGACGCAGATCCTGGTGTACGTGGGCGCGATCGTTGTTCTGCTCCTCTTCGGTTTGATGCTGACCGCGGCCCCGATAGGTCGCACGGCACTGGATAACGAGCAGCGTGGACTTGCGGCGGTAGCCGCCGCAGCGGTCTTCGGGGTGTTCACGTACCTGATTTGGAGTGCCTTCGGCAAGGCCGAGATTCCGCTACAGCAGGTAGTGCGCACGAAGGACGTCGGGACGGGGTTGTTCAGCGGGTACATCCTGCCGTTCGAGTTGGTTTCGATCTTGCTGCTGGCCGCTTTGGTCGGCGCCATCGTCTTGGCGAAGAAGGACTGATGATGCGGACGGGAGAGCGGTCGTGAGCCTTGCGTGGGTGCTGACGCTGGGGGCGTTTCTATTCAGCGTCGGTGTGTACGGAGTTCTTGCTCGCAAGAACGCAGTGCTGGTCCTGATGTCGATCGAGTTGATGCTGAATGCCGTGAACATCAACTTGGTCGCGTTCAACGCCTGGTTCCAGGACGCCACCGCAACGGGCCAGATATTCGCGCTGTTCATCATCACGGTCGCCGCCGCCGAAGTGGGTGTCGGTCTCGCGATCATTCTGCTGATCTTCCGCAACCGGAAGACCATCAATGTGGATGAGGTGGATCTCCTCAAGTGGTAGCCACTCTGTTTGCGACCGAGCATGCCGTCGTCGAAGCGACTGCAAATATCGTCACGCGGAACTCGTGGCTGATTCCCGCGCTACCGTTCTTGGCGGTCGCGCTGATCGCAGTGTTCGGCAAGCGCATGCGACGCGGCGGATCCGAGATCGGGATCGCCGCTGTTGGGATCGCCGCGGTGCTGTCGTACGTCACGATCGCGGATTTCATCGGCGGGGGAGGCCCGACGGTCCTTCGCGCGTTGAACTGGTTCCCGTTCGGGGGCGACTTCCGCCTGCCGCTGGGGATGCGGGTCGACGGCCTGACTGCGGTGATGTTCGTAGTCGTGACCACCGTGTCGCTGATGGTGCAGATTTATTCGACCGGATACATGCACGGTGACAAGCGGTTCACGTGGTACTTCACGGCGATCAACCTGTTCACCGGCTCGATGTTGTTGCTGGTGATTTCCAGCAACCTCTTGCAGATGCTGATCGGCTGGGAACTGGTCGGTGTGTGCTCTTACCTGCTCATCGGGTTCTGGTGGGAAGACAAGTCCAACTCCGACGCCGCCATCAAGGCCTTCGTGACCACCAAGACCGGCGATGTTCCCTTCGTCATTGGGATCTTCGTGCTGTTCGCCTCGACGAAGACCTTCGACATCGCGGAGATCCTGCAGAAGGCTCATGAGGGCGACATCGGATCGCTCGCCTTGACCTCGGCTGCGATCTTGATGTTCGGTGGCGCGATCGGAAAGAGCGCGCAGTTCCCCTTGCACGTTTGGCTGCCCGACGCGATGGCCGGTCCGACGCCGGTCAGCGCACTGATCCACGCAGCCACCATGGTGACCGCGGGGGTGTTCCTCATCGCGCGCATGTTCCCCGTCTTCGAGGGATCGTTGGCCGCGATGAACGTGGTGGCGATCATCGGGGCGATCACCATGCTGATGGCGGCGCTACTAGCGATGATTCAGGACGACATCAAGAAGGTGCTTGCATACTCCACGATCAGCCAACTGGCATACATGGTTGCCGCGCTCGGCGTCGGAGCAGGAAACGCGGGCGTCTTCCACTTGTTCACTCACGCCTGGTTTAAGGCCCTGCTGTTCCTCGGGGCCGGCAGCGTCATCCACGCAGTCCACTCCAACAACATGAGCGAGATGGGCGGCTTGAAGAAGTACATGCCGACGACCTACTGGACGTTCTTGGTCGGCTCGTTGGCGTTGGCCGGGATCCCCCCGCTCGCCGGGTTCTTCTCCAAGGACGAGATCCTGACCGAGGCATTTCGTTTCGGAAGCGGGGCCGCCGAGGGGCACGGATCCTCTGCCGTTGCGCTTATCGTCTACGGCGTCGGGATCGTCACCGCGTTTCTCACTGCGTTCTACATGTCGCGGGCCGTTCACCTCACGTTTGAAGGGGAGTACCGGGGACACGGCCACCCGCACGAATCCCCTTCCGCGATGACGTTCCCGCTGAAGTTCCTCGCGGTGCTTGCGGTAGTCGGTGGATTCGTCGGGTTCCCAGCTTGGAAGGGTGGCTTCGCAACCTGGACGGCCGTCGGCGAAGCGCACGTTTCGAGCGCCAGCATTCCGCTGATCATCGTGTCGGTGCTCGTCGCCGTCTCGGGGATTGCGCTTGGTCGCAAGATGTACGGGCAAGTGCCGGCAGAGGAGCCGCTGGCACGCCTGGGGTGGTTCTACAAGCTCCTGGAGAACAAGTACTACCTGGACGACTTCTACTACAAGGGAATTGTCTATCCGATTCGGGACTCCATCTCGTCGGCCATGTATTGGCTCAATCAGAACGTGTTCGACGGCGCCGTCAACGGAGTCGCCGAGGTCGCACGCCGCAGCGGCCAACGCGTGTACGACGTGGTCGATCAGCAGGTGATCGACGGCGCGGTCAACGGAGCTGGAATCGGAACGCGCAAGGGCAGCGGTGTTCTGCGCACGATGCAGTCCGGGAATGTCCAGCGTTACGCGGCGATCTTGTTCGTCGGCGTGGCGGTCTTGGCGTTCCTGTTCACTCGTTTCTGACGGAGGGGATCGATGACGTTCGATAAGTGGCTGCTGTCGCTGGTGGTCTTCGCGCCGTTGGTGGGCGCGGGGCTGATTGCGATGACCCCGCGCGCTCGCAAAGACCTCATCCACTTCGTCGCCGTTGCGTCGTCGGGGCTGGCGCTCTTGCTTAGCATCGTCGCTCTCGCACGCTTCGACTACGGCTCAACCGGGAAGATGCAGTTCGAGGCGAACACGAGTTGGATCTCGACGATCGGTGCGCGTTACCACATGGGCGTCGATGGGATCTCGCTTCCAATGCTGGTGCTGACGACCTTGCTGACGTTCCTGTGCGTGCTCTACACGCTCAAGATCATGCCGAAGCCCCGTGATAAGCGGAAGGGGTTCTTGGCTCTGATCCTGCTGCTCGAGACCGGCATGTCGGGGACGTTCACGGCGCTGGACCTGGTCCTTTTCTTCGTGTTCTGGGAACTGGTCCTGGTCCCCATGTACTTCATGATTTCGATCTGGGGCAGTGAGCGGAAGGAATACTCGGCCATCAAGTTCTTCTTGTACACGCTGTTTGGAAGCGTGTTCATGCTGCTCGGCTTCCTCGCGATGTACTTCCGGTCGGACGTCGGCGGCGCACACACCTTCGACATGATCGCGCTGCAGGGACAGCACTTCGGCGGGGTGGGCTTCCAGAACCTCGTGTTCCTCGGCTTGTTCCTCGGATTCGCCATCAAGGTGCCGATGTGGCCGTTCCACACATGGCTCCCCGACGCGCACGGCGACGCACCGACGGTCGGGAGCGTGTTGCTGGCCGGCATTCTGCTGAAGATGGGAACCTACGGCTTCATTCGCATCGCGCTGCCGTTGCTGCCGGACGCCGCCAAAGACTGGGCGCCCTACATTGGTGCGCTGTCGGTTATCGCGATCATCTACGGCGCGCTGTGCTGTCTGGCGCAGAAGGACATCAAGCGACTGATTGCGTTCAGTTCGGTCGGGCACATGGGATTCATAATGCTCGGTATCTCCACGTTGACGCCGACGGGAATCAACGCGGCGATCTTCGGCATGATCGCTCACGGCGTCATCACGGGGATGCTGTTCTTCCTCGCGGGGTCGATCTACGAGCGTTATCACACTCGTCAGATCGACGACATCGGTCCCGGAATGCTGCAGAAGATCCCTCGGATGGGGGTCATATTCGTGTTCGTGGGGATCGCGTCGCTCGGGTTGCCCGGTCTCGCCGGGTTCTGGGGCGAAGTGCTGGCGCTGCTCGCGGCATTCAATCCGGCCCCCGGCCTGCCGAATTCGCTGTTCCGCACTTACATGGTTCTTGGAGGCGTGGGGACGATCCTGACTGCCGGGTACATGTTGTGGCTCATTCAGCGGCTGAATCTGGGGGTGCTTCGGGAGAAGTGGGCCAAGGATCGCCAGATCGACGACGTGCGGTCGATCGAGACGCTTGCCTGGGCGCCGCTGCTGGCCTTCGTCCTCTTCCTAGGGGTCTACCCCCGCGCGATCTTCGACATCACCACCGGTGCCGTGAACGGTCTAACGAGGGTGTTCCGCTGAGATGACGATCGCTCTGCACGTTCTCGCGACCGCGACCGTTCAGGTCGATTTGCACGCGATCGCGCCGGAAGTCGTTCTCGCCGGCGCGCTCCTGGCCGTTCTCGTGATCGATCTGTTCTTGCCGGATCGATTCAAAGAGATCAACGGAGCGATCGCGATGGCCGGAGTCGTGGGAGCTGCGATCGCGCTTGTGACGCTGATCGGTGAGCACCGTACGACGTTCAACGGGATGTTCGTGCTGGATTCTTACGCGCTGCTGTTCAAGTTCCTCTTCTTGGCCGTTGCCGGCGTGCTGCTGCTGATGACGGTGGACTACCTCAACGAGGAGGTTCGTGGTGCGCAGGGGGAGTTCTACTTCCTTCTGCTCGCCAGTTTGCTCGGCATGATGGTGATGCCGAGCGCGCGCGACATGATCGCGTTGTTCATCGCGCTGGAGACCGTCAGCATTCCGGCATTCGTTCTCGCCGGGTTCAAGAAGCGAGACGCGAGTTCGAACGAGGCGGCGATCAAGTTCTTCCTGATCGGTGTGCTCGCCTCGGCTGTGATGCTGTTCGGCATGTCGCTCATCTACGGGGTGGCTCGCTCGACGAATCTCGCCGTTATCGCGGAGGCCTTGCAGGGAAGGACGCACGATCCGCTGGTCTCGGCAAGCATCTTGCTGATAATCACGGGGTTCGCGTTCAAGGTGTCGGCGGCTCCCTTCCATTTCTGGGCACCGGACACGTACGAGGGTTCTCCGGTGCCTGTGGCTGCGTTTCTTTCGGTCGCTTCGAAGGCCGCCGGATTCGCAGGCTTGCTGCAGGTAGCCTTCCTGGCCTTCCCTCATCACACCCACGTTTGGGCGCCGGGCTTTGCGATCTTGGCCGCAGCCACGATGACCGTGGGGAACGTTATCGCGCTGTCGCAGACCAACATCGTGCGGCTTTTGGCGTACTCGTCGATCGCGCAGGCGGGGTACATGTTGCTGCCGCTGGGTGTGGTCGCCGGGAAGGGCCCCGAGGTGCAGGGCGATGCCTTCGCGTCGGCGCTGACCTACATTCTGATCTACTCGTTCATGAACTTGGGGGCGTTTGCGGTCGTGATCGCCGTCGGGCGTCGCAAGCCCGGCAATCTGATCTCCGACTACGAAGGGCTCTTGCAGCGTGAGCCTGGGCTCGCGCTGGCCGGCGCGTTCTTCCTGCTGTCTCTCGCCGGAGTCGTGCCGACCGCCGGCTTCTGGGCGAAGTTCTTTGTTTTCCGGGCCGCGATTTCCGGGGGGACGATCTGGCTGGCCGCGCTCATGGTCGTCAACACGCTGGTGGGCCTCTACTACTACGTTCAGGTCGCCGCGAAGATGATCCTGCGTGAGGCCCCGGACCGGGAGCGTTTGGGTGTCCCGAGGGCGTTGACCGTCGCAATCGCGTTGATGGTGCTGGTCATCGTCGTGGTGACCGTGTACCCGGACGCGTTCAACCACTTCTCGCCGCGCTCGACGCTGATCGCCCTGTAGCTCCTCCGGCGGCGGGAGACGGCGCGCGCTAGCATCGATGTGACCGGCCGGCCGCACGGCGGCCGGTGTCGGAGGAGGATCGATGTCGCGGAACACACTCAGGACGTTCGTCTTCATGGCAGCCTTGGGTGCCGTGCTTGTTGCGGTCGGCAACTTCTTGGGAGTTGCGTTGTGGGGCCCGGACGGGCGTTCGAGCGGCATGCTGATCTTCCTCGGACTCGCCGCCGTGATGAACTTGGGCAGCTACTGGTTCAGCGACAAGATCGTTCTGGCGATGACGCGCGCGCGCCCGGTTGCCGAGGCCGATGCGCCGTCGCTGTACCGTACGGTTCGGAACTTGTGCGCCGCAGCCAACATGCCGATGCCGCGCCTGTACATCATGGCCGCGCCACAGCCGAACGCGTTTGCCACCGGCCGCAACCCGCAACACGCGGCCGTCGCCGTCACCGAGGGCATCTTGGAGATCCTCTCCGAGGAAGAACTGTCGGGAGTGCTTGCGCACGAGCTGTCCCACGTGCGCAACCGGGACATCCTGATCGGCGCGGTGGCCGCGACGGTGGCCGCCGCGATCACGATGCTTGCACGTATGGCCATGTGGGGAGCGATGTTCGGCGGCGGAGGGCGAGACCGTCGCGATGCGGGTCCATTCGGCGCGCTTGCTTGGCTGCTGTCGCTGGTGCTCGCGCCGATCGCCGCGCTGCTCATCCAGATGGCGGTGTCGCGTTCGCGCGAGGCGCAAGCCGACGCGAGCGGGGCGCACTTGCTCGGCGATGCCACGCCGCTCGCTCAGGCACTCATCAAGATCGACGGTGCATCCCGGCGGATCCCACAGTTGAAGGTCAACCCTGCCGTATCGCACCTGTTCTTGTGCAACCCGTTGCGCGGCGGAGGGGGTCTCGGCAAGCTCTTCATGTCGCATCCCCCGCTTGAGGAGCGCCTCGAACAGCTCCGCAAGCTCGGCGCGCGCGTGTAAGGCCTGAGGAGCCTCGAGTGCGACCGATCGGTCGTTTCA
>Ga0265292_1000488_pt1 | contig 55969 bp, 47 predicted proteins | sample Munlanlewell296A_FD_189080 | JGI IMG/M metagenome (GOLD analysis project Ga0265292, IMG submission 189080) | Leachate microbial communities from a municipal landfill in Southern Ontario, Canada - Leachate well 296A | ecosystem: Engineered > Solid waste > Landfill > Unclassified | place: Canada... | reverse complement strand
AAAGATAAAAAGAAAAATCATACAAATTACATTAAGTTATTGACAATCAATTGTTTATAACTATGAAAAACAAACATGTTTTAAAATATTGTAAATTCGTCTCCCCGACTTTTCGGAGGGGACTCAAACTTAAAATTCAAAACTTAAAACTCTTAAGGAATGAGGTCACTGGAAATACAAATCGGGGAAAGGATAGCGAAGGTCGAGATGATCGGCAGGGAGGGCAGTGAACTTAAAATCAAGGTCGATGGTAAATTGTATGAGGTCGATATGATCATGGTTGAGCGTGGGGTTTACTCCATCCTGCTTGATGGAAGATCATACAATGTTGAGCTTATGGCATCTGGCGGTCCAAAGAATTATCAGGTTAACACGCTGTTCTATTCTTTTGATGCGGAAGTGGTAGATGCTGAACGAAAGTATCAGAAGAGCCGTAAAAGGATGGATGATCTGGAAGATTCCGTCATCTCTTCACCCATGCCGGGAAAGGTGGTTAAAATCCTTGTCAGGCCGGGGGATCAGGTCAAAGCCGGCGATACCGTAGTGATCGTTTCAGCCATGAAGATGGAAAGTGAATATAAAGTCAAGAATAACCGTCTTATTAAAGAAATCAAAGTTAAAGAAGGTGACACAGTCAGTGCCAACCAGCCATTGATTATCATCGAGTAATAAACTACAGGAATAATTATAACCAATTCCGGATTTATGTCAAAGCTAGAAGAAAAATTCAGACTATTTGAAGAAAAGAACAAAGCTGCCGAGTTAGGAGGAGGCATTGACCGGATTGAAAAGCAGCACAATGCCGGGAGGCTGACCGCACGTGAGCGTTTGGAAATTCTGCTTGATTCGGGCACTTTCGTGGAACAAGACAAATTCATGACCCACCGGGCCAAGGATTTTGATATGGACAAGATCAAGATACCGGGTGACGGGGTGGTAACGGGTTACGGCAAGATCGACGGACGGCTGATTTATGTTTTTGCCCAGGATTTTACTGTTTTCGGGGGGACATTGAGCCGGGCCAATGCCGATAAGATCGCCAAGATCATGGACCTGGCCATGCGGATGGGGGCGCCTGTCATCGGGCTGAATGACTCCGGTGGAGCCCGTATACAGGAAGGGGTTGAAAGCCTGGCCGGATATGCCGATATTTTTTATCGTAACGTGATGGCTTCCGGAGTAATACCTCAGATTTCGGCAGTTTTGGGTCCTTGCGCCGGAGGAGCCGTTTATTCCCCGGCTATGACCGATTACATTATAATGGCTAAAGATACCTCATATATGTTCGTCACCGGTCCTGATGTGATCAAGACGGTTACCCATGAGGAAGTAACCAAAGAAGACCTTGGAGGAGCCATGACTCATAATGCCAAGAGCGGGGTAGCCCACCTGATGGCTGAAAATGATGAACAGGCACTGATGATGATACGCGAATTGCTGGGCTATATGCCATCCAACAATATGGAAGATCCGCCGGTCGCGGTTTGTACTGATGACATTCACCGGGAAGATGAGAAACTTCAGACCATCGTCCCGGAAGATCCTAATAAGCCTTACGACATTAAAGAGATCATTACTACGGTTTTAGATAATCAGAATTTCTTCGAAATCCAGCCCCATTACGCACAGAATATCGTGGTCGGATTTGGACGCCTGGATGGACGTTCTGTGGGTATTGTTGCGAATAACCCGGCGTTTTTAGCCGGAGTTCTGGATATCAATTCATCGATCAAAGGCGCCCGTTTTGTCCGTTTCTGCGATGCATTCAATATTCCAATCATCACTTTCGTGGATGTTCCGGGTTTTTTACCCGGTACCAACCAGGAGTTTGGCGGGATCATCAAACATGGGGCGAAATTGCTTTATGCCTATTGTGAGGCTACCGTCCCCAAGATTACCGTTATTACACGGAAAGCTTACGGCGGAGCTTACGACGTTATGTCGAGCAAGCATATCGGCGCCGATGTGAACTTTGCTTACCCGACGGCCGAAATTGCTGTCATGGGTCCCGAAGGGGCGGTCAATATCCTGTTTAAAAAAGATACCATAACAGAAGATGAACGCAAAACCAAAGTGGGTGAATACAAGGCCACTTTTGCCAGTCCTTATAAAGCTGCCGAACTGGGCTACATCGATGAGATCATTTACCCGAAGCAGACACGGTTCAAATTGATCCAGTCGCTCGAAATGACACAGACCAAGAGCAAGTCAAACCCGCCGAGGAAGCACGGGAACATACCCTTATAGAAATTCCAAGCACCAAATTCCAAACAAATTCAAAAACTCAAATCCTAAACTCAAACTGTTTTGAATTTTATATTTGGAATTTATTTTTTGTTTGGAATTTGGTGCTTGGAATTTGGAATTTGGAATTATAAAATGGACTGGGAACCAAATTATTAATGTGATGGAATCTACACGTCAACAAAAGATGGCCCGAATGTTACTGAAAGAGCTGGGCGAAATATTGGAGCAGGAGATGCGCGGGACCTTTCATGGCGCTTTAATTACCGTGACCAAAGTCAATGTTTCCAAGGATTTATCGATAGCCCGATTTTACCTTAGTGTTTTCGGTGTGAAAGATAAAAAGGCCACCATGGATAACATAAAGGCCCATACGTCTGAATTCCGCTACAGGCTCGGAAACCGAATCCGCAAACAGGTCAGGATCATTCCCCAGCTTGAATTCTTTGAAGATGATTCGCTGGATTATATTGAGAACCTGGAGAAGCTTATTAATCCTTGAAAATCATAGGCCCCGGGGTTCAGGCGGAGACAGATATTTTTTCATTTCACAACAATTTCATCCGTAAAGATCCATGATTTTTTTCCGGAGCCGATATGCCAGCCAGGGCAGATTTTCAGGGACTCAGCTTTGACTTTAATGTACCTGGCTTTAATATTTTCTGCAGGGATTGTGAAGGTCTTTATAAATGCCCCGGTTTTATTGTCAGGAGTAATATTCTCAACGGTTCCTATTTCAGTAAACTGTTCACCGTCTGTAGAATATGAAGCCGTGAATTGTTTTGGCAGGAAAACCCATGATTGGACATCCTGCAGGAAATCAACACTGATTTCCCGGATGACGGTTTCTTTTCCCAGGTCTATGATTGCTTCCAGGTCTTCTCCTTCAAACCCAAGCCAGTTAAAATGATAATCATCAATCCCTTTTAGCCCGTCCGTCAGAGCTTTAGCGCCACCCGCTTCGTATTTCGGGCTGAATGGGGTCAGCAAAGTGACTTCCTTATCAATAGCCAGGTGGCGATCAGCATTTTTTATGAGATATTGCCTGACCATCAGCCGGTAATCATCAGGTGTTGTGCCCTTTTCATTCAGCATTGCGACATGCAGCCGGTTACACCTGTTGACAAAAGTGTCCAGCAGGTTAACCATTTCCTCTTTCGGTCCGTACCCGCCATCTTCTTCCAAAAACCATGACAATTCCAGGTCTGCCTGGTGGAGTGAAATATCCAGGATGGCAAAATCGAGCGGCAAACGGGCAAACCTGACGCGATCAAGGATTTCCGGATAATATTCAACTGCTTTTTCTGCTTTGTCAAACAGATCCTGGTAAAATGGGATAAGATGAGGTCGTAAATAACTATCAATACCGCTGTACGGATAGCCATAAATCCACAGGTTATCCCCCGGACTTTCCAGCTCGTCATGCAGTATCCCGATATAATCTTCCAGGTAAGGGGCAGCTGCACCGTAATAGCCAGCCAGGAAGTCTTTCATGATCTCCTGCGCGTCCAGTTCAGGGTTCCACAACAGTTTTGCGATCATATAAGATCTCAGGTCGACAAATTCCGACAAAGCCGAGCCGCTGCCCTGCTGGAACATCAGCCTGCAGCCTTTATCGGCAAAGAATGCGAGATTTGGCTGCAAAACCCGTAAATTGGGGAAAGGGCTGATATAATTCCTGAACTGGACAACATAGTCCCAGATCAGGATGTTACCGGTCAACTTTGTCCAGTCTTTAATATCTTTTACGAAGGAAGCACTCGTTGGGTCATCGGCAATGGGCAAACTCCTGTTACACTCGATGGAGCACAACATGATGTTGACATTTGGCAACGGCTTGACCTGTCCCGGAGCAGACCGTGTATACTGGTAGGCGAGGGTGGAGATCACTTTATCCGGGAAAAGGGCCGCGACGCGGTTAACAAATTGCAGCAAGAGTGCAGATTCCCCGCCAAGATCTTCTGCAGCCTGCCGGCATTCATTACATTGGCAAGCCAGGTAATTATCATTTTGTGACACCGACCAGTAAAGGGCGCCGGGTTGTGCTTCCATTTTCGTCCTGAGGTTTTCAACCAAAACATTAAAAACTTCAGGATTAGTAAGACAAATCTGGCCACTTAACGTTCTAATACCGTTGATTTCGGAAAAATATTCCGGATGGGCTGAGAAATAGGTTTCCGGCGGAATAAGGTCGTCGAAAGTATGCACCCACATTCCCCATGCCCCACTGTTGTGCGAATGGAGCTTATGCCATGCCAGGTATTCCGGATCATTTCTTCCCGGGAAATACATCTCCCTGTAAGTAAACATGGGAACCTGCCGGTCCTTAACCGCTGGCAGGGCAATACGGTAAAGTTTTGGGATGAAAATGACATCGGGACTGTAGAACCTGCATCCCAGGTATTCTTCGAGGAATGTATAAACCCCATTGAGGGTTCCTTGCGGAGAACCGCCGATGATAAAAAGTTGTTCTTTTTTAGTGAGGATTAAAAAGCCGTCACCTTCAAACTCTTTGAAACCGGCTTTTACCTTGAACTGATCAAAGCGGTGGCTTTTGCCAATAATAATTTCATGGTTGGCAGGTTCCTGGTCATCCGCTATAATTTGTAATGTGACACCTGAAATCTTTGCCAGGTACTTTTGAAGTTCAGTGGCAGCTTTTACTTCATCTGGCTGCGGATAGGCCGGTAAAATAATAGTATAATCCGACTGCTTCTGATCGACGATGGTAAGCTGGCCCTGGCATCCCATAACTGCAAAAAGGAAAAACAGAAAAAGGATCGAAAGCTTTATGTCTTTCATCTTTAAAAGTCTTTTTTAGAGATGGTCTACAAAATACTTCTCAATCTTACGGTTCAGATGGACCCGGGCTTTCCCGCCAACTCCATGCTCATGCCCGGGGTACACGAAATAATCGACCATTTTGCCTTCTTCGATGAATCTTTTCATCAGGGTAAGTGACTGTTGCCAGACGACTACCGGGTCGGATGTTCCTTGAATGACCAGCAGGTCTCCTTTCAAGCTGCCGGCGCGCTCCAGCAGGCTGGCCTCCTTATACCCGTCGGGGTTTTCTTCCGGGGTATCCATGTATCTTTCACCATACATGACCTCATAATATTTCCAGTCGGTGACGGGCCCGCCGCAAACACCCACTTTGAAAACCTCAGGCTCCCTGAGCATTAGGGAAATCGTCATAAAACCACCATAGCTCCATCCCTGGACGCCAATTCGATCCGGATCGACATAAGGCAGGTTCTTCAAATAGTTGATGCCAACCATCTGGTCGCTGACTTCAAGGGTTCCAAGGTTCCTGAAAACGGCTTGCTCAAATTCAAGTCCGCGGTTCGCTGAACCACGGTTATCGAGGGTAAAGATGATATAACCCTGCTGGGCCAGGTAATAATTGAACAGGCCGGACCCACCCAGCCATGTGTTATTGACCAATTGGGCATGAGGACCACCGTAGACATAAACGATGACGGGGTATTTGTTTTCCGGCCGGAAATCCGGCGGAAAGATCATCTGGGAATAAAGATCGGTGTTGTCGCCGGAGCGTAACTTAAAAATTTGCATTTTACATTGCATATAGTCATGAAGAGGATTTTCGCTGCGACTGATGACCTGCAAAACCCTTCTTTTATTGTCGATGACTGCATACTCGCGGCATTCGAGCGTATCGCTGAATATATCAAGGAGATACTTGCCATTTAGGCTCAAAACCGGGCTGTGAACCCCGGTATTCAGTGAAAGATACTGTATTTTGCCTGATTTCAGATCGACCGAAAAGATATCTTCATTGAGCGGGCTGTTTTTTGTGGAAAGAAAGAAGGCTTTGTTCCCTTTTGGATCTGTTCCAAGGAGGCTGGTGACCACCCAGGGCCCTTGGGTTAATTGCCTGATCAGGCTGCCTTTGGTATCATACAAGTATAAATGCTGGTACCCGTCGCGCTCACTGAACCAGATGAACTGTCCGGGATCAGATTTAAGGAAGAATAAAGGATGTTCAGGCTCTACATATTTATCATTCTTTTCTTCAAAAAGAGTTTGCTCCAGATTACCTGACATCACATCATAACGGTTTAATTTCAAATGGTTTTGCCCCCTGTTCAGGATACCGATGTAGATATCTTTTTCATCAGGGCCCCAGGTTACCGAAGTCAGGTACTGTTCGGCCGGCTCGCCGGTTTTGACTGTCATATAACTTCCATCTGCGATATTATAGATCACTAAGTTGACCTGTTCGCTGGCCATCCCGGCCATCGGGTATTTAATCTTTTCTTCAGTTGCCACCCGGCTATCGATATTGACCAGCGGGTAATCAGTCACCATGGTTTCATCTTTCCTGTAATAAGCAAGGTATTTCCCGGATGGTGACCAGAAGGTGCCTTTATTAATGCCGAACTCATTCCGGCTGACAATCTGGCCGTTCACGAAACCGGGATTTTCATCATTCGTGATTTGGATCAGCTTACCTGACGAAGCAATGAAAAGATTATTTTTCAGCGTATAAGCAATCAACTTCCCATCCGGATTTGAATCGATATTCTTTGCCTCTTCAGGATACTTATTGACTGACGAGACCGTTTGATTTTTATAGTTTAAAAGGTAAACGCTGCTTTTCCCGGTAAAAGTAAATGAAGACTCGTCGAGCCAGCTGATGGAAGGTATTCTTGCAAGTGTGTCGATGCCTGATTTTTTCAGGATCTTGTTGAATTCGCTGAACCGCATAAGCGTATCAGAAATAGTGCTTGTTGCCTTTCTGATCAGAATAGCGTTATTCTCAAGATATGTGAACCGGTCACTTGAGCCCAGCCATTGGAGGTTTCGCAGGGTGGTGGGATAAAGGGCCCTGTTCATTCCGCTTGCATCCTCGATGGTGAGTTTTTTTTGCGGGAAAGAAATAAGCGGGTAAAAAAGGATCAATATTGATAAATACCTGATTATCTTCATTTTGGTAATTATTTATTTTGAAATGAATGACTGGGTCATCTGGTCGTATGCATTGGTCAGAAAGAGGAAATCTGTTTCAGGACGAATGAATCGCATGGGCAATCTCTTTTAAGCAGGAATAGTCCTTTTCAATAGCATTTCCGACCACGATCATGTCCGCCCCGGCTTTACAGCTTACCATTGCCTGTTCCGGTGTTCGGATACCCCCCCCAACAATCAGGGGAATGGAAATATTTTCCTTCACTTTTTTAATCATAGAAGGCGAAACAGGCCATTCAGCGCCGGATCCGGCATCCATATAAATCAATCTGAGCCCGAGCATCTCTCCCGCCATGGCTGTGCATATCGCAATATCATCCTTCAGCCTGGGTATGGGGATCGTATTGCTGATGTATTGCGCAGTGGTTATCGGTCCGCTTTCTATGAGCATGTAACCGGTAGGTAATATCTCCAGGCTGCTGTTTTTCAGATATGGCGCCGCAATGACATGTTTTCCGATCAGCAGGTCGGGATTTCTCCCCGAAATGAGGGACAACAATAGTAAAGCATCGGCTTTCTCGTTGATCTGCAAAATACTTCCGGGGAAAAGGATGACCGGAATATCTGTCTGGCCTTTGATGGTTTTCAGGGTGTCATCCAGGTGATCATAGGTCAGCAGGCTACCGCCGACAAGAATGAAATCAACTGAACATTCACTGGCGGATGAAATGAGGAGGTTTAGTCCCTTTACGTCGTATTTATCCGGGTCGATTAATACCGCAAATGATTTGCGATAGTTATTATTCAGGATCTTTTCGTAAATGCTCATACCCGTTAGTCTGCTGCAAAAATACAAAATAATGTAAAAGCCTTTGTGATTCCTATTAAATCGCTGCGTCCAGCAAATACACCAGGATATAATCACCGTTCAGCTCACTGAATAACTGGTATTTATCCCGTTTTCCGCTAAAGCGGATCTCCGCAATGAATTTCATCCCGGCTTTAGCCGGGATATCCACAAAAATATTATCCCGAAAATCAAGATTCCTCTGACCGTACAATTTGTAAAGCGCTTCTTTGGCACACCAGGCCAGGGTCAACTGCTCAAGTTCCCACTCCTTTCCGATTAAGGCAGATTCTTCCGGGTTGAGAAATTTTTCCCTTACTTTTTCAATACGGGGCCTGATCTTTTCCATATCGATTCCGACCCTCGCATGACAGCTGATGATCACGGCGGCAAGGTCATCCGTATGGGTAACGGATATATGAAAATCGCTCCCGGCAAGGAATGGCTTTCCTGAAACATCATATTCAACAGGAAATTCGTCCGGTTTAAGCAACTCCCTTATCAGGAGCCGGTAGGCAAGCCATTGCTTTTTCCGGCTTTCGGCAACAAATGATTGATAAAGAGTCTCTTCCTCTTCTCGTAATCTGATAGCTGATCGAAGTTCTTCAACGCTCTCCGAGATCTTCCATATTGCATACAATGTATGCCCGTCAATTATTTTTCTGAAGAGTTCAGCCATAAAAGGATGCCCAAATATCTTCCAAAAATACAAGATTCATCTGGAATCTTAAAGAATCCTGTGATTTTCCTTAAAGGATTAATTCCCGGAAATGCTGCCCCGAAAAACATTTATCGTAACTTTGCAGGCTTAAAAATAGAAACATGGATAACTTTTTAATAGATAGCGCTTTGAAATATAAAGTGAAGGATTTAATCCTGGCTGACTGGGGTCGTAAAGAAATTGAAATAGCAGAAAAAGAAATGCCGGGGCTGATGTCGTTAAGGACAAAGTACGGATCCTCAAAACCGCTGCAGGGCGCCCGTATTTCGGGTTCCCTTCATATGACCATCCAAACGGCCGTTCTGATCGAAACTCTTATCGAACTGGGTGCCGAAGTAAGATGGGCCAGCTGTAACATATTTTCTACGCAGGACCATGCTGCCGCTGCCATTGCTGCAAAGGGCATCCCGGTCTTTGCATGGAAAGGCGAAAACCTTGAGGAATACTGGTGGTGTACGAACCAGGCACTTTCTTTCCCGGGAGGAAAAGGACCGCACCTGGTTGTCGATGATGGAGGCGATGCCACTTTGCTCCTGCATTGGGGTTTACAGGCTGAAAAAGACCCTGCATTCCTGAACCGGGCTACCGATAGCCAGGACGAGGTCGCCATTTTCGACCTCCTTCGCAAGATCTACATAGAGGATAACCGGAAATGGCATAAAGCAGTCCAGGATTGGAAAGGCGTTTCTGAAGAAACCACCACCGGGGTTCACCGTCTCTACCAGATGCAGGAACGTGGTGAGCTGCTTGTCCCGGCCATAAATGTCAATGATTCGGTTACCAAATCGAAGTTTGATAATCTCTATGGATGCCGTGAATCGCTGGCAGATGGGATCAAAAGGGCAACTGACATCATGATTGCCGGCAAGGTGGTAGTGGTCATGGGTTACGGAGATGTGGGCAAGGGATGCGCTAAATCGATGAAATCTTACGGTGCCCGGGTGATCGTTACGGAAATCGACCCGATCTGTGCCCTACAGGCTGCCATGGAAGGCTTTGAAGTCAATACACTTGAAAATGCGCTCTCAAGGGGTAATATCTTCGTCACGGCCACAGGCAATAAGGATGTGATTAAACTGGAACACATGCGGCGGATGAAAGAAGAATCTATCGTCTGTAACATAGGGCATTTTGATAACGAAATTCAGGTCAACCAGCTTAATGAACTTAAAGGGATCCAAAAGATCAATATCAAGCCCCAGGTTGACAAATATATATTCCCGGAGGGCCACACCATCTATGTCCTGGCAGAGGGACGGCTTGTAAACCTCGGATGTGCCACAGGCCACCCCTCCTTTGTCATGAGTAATTCATTCACCAACCAGATCCTGGCTCAAATCGACTTGTGGCAGAACGACTATAAGATTGATGTGTACCGGTTGCCGAAAAAACTTGATGAAGAAGTAGCACGGCTCCATCTTGAACATATAGGGGTTCACCTCACCAAACTCTCCGACGAACAATCCGCCTATATCGGCGTGCCACAAGAAGGGCCATATAAACCGGACCACTATAGATACTAAAAAATCCAAATTCCAAATTCCAAGCACCAAACAAATCACAAACTTCAAAATCTAAAATACCTAAACTGTTTGAGATTTGAAATTTGAGTTTTTGAATTTGTTTGGAATTTGGTGCTTGAAATTTGGAATTTAGTTGTGAATATACAGCAAATCCCCGTAATACTCAGTTGCGTACATCCCTAAAGACATGCTGGAAGGGCCTGAAACCGGTGAGCCATCTAATATCAGGTATTTCGATATGGTACAAGTGTCCATTACATAAGGAAAATCCACAATAAGCGCGGTACAGATTGTTTTTGCAGCGTTACAGCAGCTATCGGGCTTAAAGGGCGGGGTTCTTTCAAAGGCTAAGAACTGGTCTTCAGTAAGCCTGTAGACTATGATCCCGCGGCTCGGGGATTCAGCTCCGTCTGTCTCATCAAGGTACATCCAACCGCCTGCAATATTCAGCTCCTGGTAAATAGTTGAATTGGGATCGATTGTAATATCAATCGGAGGCAATGGCAACCTGTCCCCATTATCTTTATTGCAAGCAGTAATGAGGGCGCCAATAATAATTGTAAATAATCCGGCTGCCAGAAAAAAATTTCTAAATCCTTTCATCTTTTTTCCTTCAATGAATTATAAGCAAAGATACGAAAAAGGGTTATTTTTCTATCCCGAAAAGATAGATTAACCCGCATCTTATTCACAAGGTATATCCATATGTAAATCAACAGGCTAAAATGCATAATTTAGCAGTAATTTTATGAGACAGGTGGCGAACAGAATATTTAAGATTTTAGTTCTATTATTGCTTATCCAGGGATTGGCGACATCATGCATAACTGCGGCCCGCGAAGAAAAATATTATGAGAGGCAGGAGAAAAAACAGGTGGCTGAGGAACAAAAAGCATACGAGAAAAGTGTGAATGGTCATAAAAAGATCCAATCCAAAGGAACACTTAAGATGATGCGGGAAACCGAAAGGCAATCAAAGCAATTAAATAAATCCCGGAAACGTTGAACCAGCCCACGCTATATGCATCGGACCGCGCTAAATTTTATGCGATAACAGCAAGGTTATTGCTTTGGATTTTGGCTTCATTCATGGTGTGTTTTTTACGCTGGCAACCTGTTAATGCCCAACAAACCAATATTAAATTTGACCGGCTGACTACTGAAAAGACGTTGACGGTGAAGGGTTTATCTCAAAATTCTACTTATTGCCTACTCCAGGATGCCCAGGGTTTTATCTGGATCGGGACCTGGGATGGGTTGAATAAATATGACGGCTATGATTTCGTTATTTATAATACCGAGAACGGGTTGAGTAACCCTACTATCAATACTTTATGCGAAGATGATGAGAAAAATATATGGATAGGGACGGATAACGGTTTGAACCTGCTTGACCGGAAATCCGGCAATATCGGGCAGTTCCATTATAAACCGGGTAATACCAACTGCCTCAGCGATGATTTTATAAATCATGTATTCCAGGATAAACAGGGATTACTTTGGATCAGCACCTCTTTCGGGCTGAACCGTTTCGATAAGGGCCGGAGGATTTTTACCTCCTATAATTTTTTTGAACGTAATTCCGATAGCTCCTTATCCAACTTTATTTCACGTGTTATCGAAGATCGGTCAGGAAGCCTCTGGATTGGGACCCATGCAGGTATTCATTGCTTTAATATTGAAAAACAAAGCTTTAAGGATTATAAGATGGAATCTGACCCCACGAAAGCTGAATTTATAAAAAGTAATTACGTTAAGGACCTTGCATATGACGAAAAGGGCAATATTTATGCAGCTACCCTTAATGGTATTTATATTATTAATCCCGAAAAAGGTATTATCCATCACATGGGAGTTGAAGAGAATGAGGATCGCACCCTTTCCGGAAACCAGGTCAACACTTTGCTTATCGACACTAAAGGTTCTGTCTGGATAGGCACAAACAACGGGCTTGATTTATATGATCCTTCTCTGAATCTGATCAGTCATTTTAAATCAGGTGGAAGTACGACAAGCCTCAGTAATGACGACATCAGGAGCATATACCAGGATCAGGCCGGTGCGATCTGGATCGGTACTTATAAAGGTCTGAATAAAGTTGACCAGAGTCCAAGCCGGTTTACCCATTTCCAGAATGACCCCGTTGATCCGAACAATTTGTCGGATAATATCGTTTATGCTATTATGGAAGATGAAAATAATCTGACCTGGATCGGAACTTACGGTGGCTTAAATATCTTTGACCGGAAAAACGACAGGTTTTCCTTTATCAGGCACAACCCGGCAGATCCTGAAAGCCTTTCAAGTGATAAAATCAGGACCATAGTTCTCGATAGTTCCGGCTATTTATGGGTTGGGACCGAAAGTAGCGGAATGAACAGGATTGACAGGAAAACCGGAAAGATTACAAGATATTTCCATGATCCTGGTGATCCATATTCTCTCATCGAGAATAATATACTTACGACGATCGTTGACCGTAAAGGAAGAATATGGATTGGAACAGTCAATGGGGGGATAAATATCCTGAATCCTTCAGACGGGAAGTGCCGGCTTCTTAGTTACGACCCTGGGAACAAAATCAGCTTAAGTAATAACAGAATATGGTCCATTTATGAAGACCGGGAAGGAAATTTCTGGATCGGGACCAATGACGGTCTGAATAAGATATCATCCGATCTTCAGTCGGTCAACGTCTTCAGGAACGATCCTTCAAACCCATATTCCATCAGTAGTAACAGGATTTTCTCAATTTACGAGGATAACAACGGGATTTTCTGGATCGGGACCATGGGTGAGGGCCTTAACCGCTTTGACCCGGTTAATGAGCAATTTAAAGTTTACACTGAACGGAATGGCCTTCCTAATAATGTTGTTTATGCAACCCTGGAAGACGCGGAAGGCAACCTGTGGATAAGCACAAACTGGGGCTTATCAAAATTTAATACGCTGAACGGGATCTTTGTGAATTATGATACCAAAGATGGAGTGCAGGGTAATGAATTCAATGCCGGTGCTTATTTTCAGAACCTTAATGGAGAGATGTATTTTGGGGGGATGAATGGGATTAATATTTTTCACCCAAGGGAAATTACGCTGAACAGGGTCCCGCCACGGATGGTCTTTACCGGGTTGAGGATTTTAAACGATCTGATTGATACAGATATTGAAAATGGAGAGATCATCAGGCTTCCCTATACAGAAAATTTCTTTTCAATTGAGTTTTCAGGTCTTGACTATACAAATCCATCCAAGAACCTTTACCGCTATAAGCTTGACAATTATGATGAAGAGTGGGTATTTGCCAATGCCGGTCAACGGCGGGCAGAATACCGCAAGGTCGACCCCGGGACCTACTATTTTCTGGTTACCGGGTCTAATAACGACGGTATCTGGAACCAGGATGGTATCAGCCTTACAATCATAATCAGTCCCCCCTGGTGGAGAACCTGGATTTTCCGGATGTTTTTTATACTGGTCCTGGTCATGCTTTTGTGGAGCATCATCATTCTAAGGATTAAAAACATTAAAAGAAAACATGAAGTTGAGAAAAAAATGCTTTTTATCGAGAAGCAGGTGTTTGAATTAGAGCAAAAAGCATTACGGCTGCAGATGAACCCTCATTTTATTTTTAATTCCTTAAATGCTATTCAGAACTTTGTGCTTCTAAATGACACGGATAAAACAGTCAATTACCTGGCCAAGTTCTCCCATCTTATGCGAATGATCCTGGCCAATTCAACAGTATCTTTCATAACCCTTAAAGATGAGCTGAAGGCGCTTACTTATTATATGGATTTGGAAAAACTTCGTTTTGATGACAAATTCGATTATCAGATTAACAGAGACTCTGCTATTGATGAAGAGTTTGTTGAAATTCCCCCGATGCTTTTTCAGCCTTACGTTGAAAACGCCATCATTCATGGATTTGTAAATAGCCCGAAACCAGGTTTGCTGGAAATTTCACTCAAACGGCTGAATACGGGAACATTGCTGTGTATTATTCAGGATAACGGGATTGGAAGAGAGAAAGCTATCGAGATAAGGGACAGGTCAGGCATAAAAAGGCAACCGAGGGGCATGACCATCACGCAGGAAAGGATTGAAATATTCAATAAGCAAAGCAGGAAAAACTTTTCAGTCAAGATCATTGACCTGAAAGATGAACATGGGGAACCTTCAGGCACAAGGGTGGAGTTCACAATACAATATAAAGAAATTTAAAATCCTTACCATGATTAAAGCTATTATCATTGAAGACGAAAAAATGTCGAGGGAAACACTTCGCCACTTACTTGAGAAATATTGCCCTGAGGTGGAGGTTGTTGCAGAAGCCGATGGTTACCGGAAAGGATTGGAGGAAATCAGGAAACACCCTCCGGATGTTATTTTTCTTGATATTCAAATGCCAGATGGGAGTGGATTCAGGCTTTTAGAAGAATTAGATGAAGTCGATTTTGAGATCATCTTTACAACAGCCTTCGACCAGTTCGCCATCAAGGCAATTAAATACAGCGCTCTGGATTATCTGTTAAAACCAATCATTCCGCAGGAGCTTACCGAAGCCATTAAAAGGGTTGAAAAGAAAAAGGCTGAAAATGTGAAGAAAAGAAATCTGGAGACTATACCGGAAAATTTAAGGACCCAGGGCGAAGGCAGTCAGAAGATCGTACTTTCCACTTCTGAAATGATCCATGTGATCAGTGTCGAAGATATCATCCGGTGCGAGTCTGATAATTACTATACCTATTTCTATTTTGTTGATGGAAGAAAATTACTGGTTTCAAAAACGTTGAAAGAAAATGAAGAATTACTCAGCCAGCATAGTTTTATACGTCCCCACAAGTCTCATCTAATCAATATAAAGTATATAAAAAGCTTTATCAGGCATGATGGCGGTTATATTTTAATGACTGACGGAACCCGTGTCCCGGTCTCCCGAAGAAAAAAGGATAAAATTATGGAAATCATATTTAATTTATAATCAATTATTTATCCTTAATCTTTTCACCGTAAACTGATTACCCCGAGCCGTTAACTGATTAATTATTTGTACCTTTCGCCGATTTTATTACTTTTATCTCAACCAGAATGATTCAACCATGGACGACTTTATTTACCTGATCGCTTTGTTTGCCTGGGTGGCATTTGCGTTTTACCGGAAATCACAGAAGAAGAGTGAAGCGGCACGGCGGGAACAACCCAGACCTCAACCCCGGGATATATCTTCTCCTTTTCCGACAATGAAGGATATATTCGGTGAAGGACCATCAATTGAAGTTGTGCCTGTTCCCGTAACTCAAGCTTCGACAACTGATGGAATGGCACCGGAATTAGAGGAAACGGCCTTCGAAAAGGAGTATAAACTTAGTGGCATCAGTTCTATTGAGGAGATGGATACTCCATTTTATATAAAAAAAACTGAACATACTGATTTACAAGAAGATGAATTATTGGCAGAAAACGATAAGATTGAAGATTGGAGGGCTAGAGTGGATCTAAGGCAGGCAGTGATATATTCGGAAATCCTTAACAGGCCTTATGTTTGATCAGGTCAATCCTAACTTAAATATTTTTAAATGCACTTTTAATAATTTTTGGAGAATACAAGTATTTATTTATAACTTTACCCGCTTCAAATTCGCGCAATATTTAACCTAACATAAATTTGTATGGTATGTTAAGAAAGTTACTCTTCACTTTTGGCATCATTCTCTCTGCCAACTTGTTAGTTTTTTCACAATCAGGTGTGCTTAAAGGCAAAGTGCTTGATAAAGACACCCGGGAGCCGCTCCCGTTTGTGAATATTGTGGTAGAGGTAGGAGGAACCAACGTTGGTGGGTCGGCCTCCGATTTCGATGGGAATTTCATGATCAAACCTATCCCACCGGGAAAGTACGATGTAAAAGCCACTTATGTTGGCTATAAACCCACTATGTATAAAGGTGTGGCCATCGCGGCAGACAATATCCAGTTTCTCGATATAGAAATGGAGTCGACGGCACAAATGCTTACAGAATTCGAAGTCAAAGAGTATGCTGTTCCTTTGATTTCCAAGGACCAGACAACTTCCGGAGCCTCCGTGACTTCGGAAGAAATTGCCAAGATGCCAAACCGGTCGGCTAACTCCATCGCATCGACGGTAGGGGGCGTTTTCTCAGCCGACGGTGAGCGCGGACGTGTCAGAGGAGCGCGTGAAGATGCCACAGTTATGTACATCGACGGGATTAGGGTCAGGGGCTATTCTAACCTTCCTGCTTCCTCTATCGAACAGGTCGACGTGGTCCTTGGCGGCGTGCCGGCCCAATACGGCGATGCAACCGGGGGTATCATCAATGTTACGACCAAAGGGCCTTCCCGTAATTTCGGGGCGGGTATGGAACTTGAAACTTCGGAGTTTCTGGATCCTTTCGGTTATAACCGCGTTGGACTTAATATTAATGGCCCGTTGTTTTCCAAGAAAGATGAAAACGGTAAAAGGACAACCTCCCTCCTGGGATTTTTTATCGCCGGGGATTTTAATTACAATAGGGATGGCAGACCCATCGGCACCGATTTTTACAAGGCAAAGGATGATTACCTGAAATATCTGGAAGTAAACCCGCTAAGACCTGCTGCTGAAGGAGCCGGGACTTACGCGAATGTCCTCTACACTGAAAAAGGCGACCTGGAAAAAATTAAAACCACCCAGAATACCAGCAATTACGATATCAACCTGACTGGCAAGATCGATATCAGGACCACCGAAACTATCAACCTGACTTTCGGGGGTTCTTATTACGCGCTGAGTTCAAATAATTTCGACTATGCTAACTCCCTGTTCAATTACGACAAGAACCAGCACCAGGTCAGGAACACCTGGAGGGTCTTCGGCCGCTTTACTCAGCGCTTCCCGTCAGACAAGGAGAGTACATCACTGATTAAAAATGTCTATTACTCCATTCAGGCTGACTACACCCGTGATGGCGGTTATAATGAAGACGCGGATCATCAGCAAGACCTATTTAAATATGGTTACCTGGGAAAATACACTACTTACAAAATGCCGACTTATCAGATTGGTTCTGATACAGTTAACGGTAATTACTATGATCAGGCCTGGCAATTGAACAGCTGGGATTTTGACACGCTGGTTACTTTTGATCCATTCAACTTCAACCCGCTCATTGCCAATTATACTACATCCTATTATGACCTCTTTACCGGACAGCCTTTTGGGAATTACCAAAATCTCGGCCAGATCCAATTAGGCGGCGGTCTGTTGAATGGACAGGGCCCTGATAATGTTTATGGACTCTGGGCAGCTCCCGGTGCCCTGCAATCAGGTTATAATGAATTTGATAATGCCCAGTTTGCCGTAAATGTCTCCGGTGCCATGGACATTGGAAACCATGAGTTTAAATTTGGCTTTCAATATGACCAGAGAAGTGACCGGGGTTACGGTTATGCCCCCGCAGGCTTCTGGGGCCTCATGAGGCTAATCACCAATTTCCATATCCGTGAACTTGATATTGAAAATCCTTTTGTAGTAGAAGGTTCCAACCTTGATACAATTAAATATTACCGAAAGTATGATGAGATATCTCAAAGAACTTTTGATTATAACCTCCGGCAAAAACTTGGCCTGCCTACTGATGGCCTCGACTTTATCGATATTGACTCTTATGATTTTAATACTAATTCGATCAATTATTTTGATAAAGATGGTGTAAGACACACTATTAATTACGGGAATGAAATATTCTCAGTTGATATGTTCAGCGCAGATGAATTGCTAAATGACGGGATTTCCCCCTATGTCGGATACAATGGTTTTGATTACAAAGGAAATAAACTGACCAGCCGTCCAAGCTTTGAGGATTTCTTTAATAAGATGGATGAAAACGGGAACTATACCCGTGAAATCGGCGCTTATGAGCCTAATTACATGGCTTTTTACCTGCAGGATAAATTTGCTTTCCGTGACCTGATCTTCAATGTTGGCCTTCGTGCTGACCGCTTTGATGCTAACCAGCAGATGCTGAAAGACCCCTTCCTGATTTACCAGGCTTATTCGGTCAAAGAGGTCCAGAGCGTTGGTGGTGAACCTGTCGATCACCCTTCCAATATGGGCCCGGATTATGTTGTTTACGTGGATAATGTCAATAATCCAACCCAAATCGTTGGTTACCGCAACGAATATGACTGGTTTAATGCCAGTGGTGCTGAAATTCTGGACCCGACTACTCTTGATGTAGGTTCCGGTATCTCACCTTACCTGGTTGACCCGACTTTAGAAAGACCAACTATCGCAGCTTTTAAGGATTATGAACCCCAATGGGCCATCATGCCCCGTGTAGCTTTTTCTTTCCCTATTTCTGATGAAGCTTTATTCTTTGCACATTATGATGTGCTTACGCAACGACCGACCAATAGCGCCTTTGCAGACCCTTCCATTTATTATTTCTTTAATAATGTTTCAGGAAGAATCAATAACCCTGGTCTGAAACCAACGAAAACGATCGACTATGAAGTGGGTTTCCAGCAGAAACTGTCGAATTCTTCCTCGGTAAAGCTGGTCACATTCTATCGGGAAATGCGTGATATGCTCCAGGTCTATCGATATACAGGCGCATATCCGAAAGATTACACCTCTTATAATAATATCGATTTTGGAACGGTTAAAGGTCTGACTGTTCAGTATGATCTCAGAAAAACCGGCAACGTGAGGCTTAGTGCATATTATACCCTTCAGTTTGCCGATGCCACAGGATCCAGCCAGACCACTACTGAAGCCCTGATCGCTTCCGGTGTTCCAAACCTCAGGACTACTTACCCGATTCAGTCAGACCGCCGCCATTCCTTCAACATCTTCTTTGATTACCATTATGGTGGCGGAGCGGAATATAATGGCCCTGTAAGTCAAAGGACCAAGTCGGGGAAACCTCCGGTCCAATGGCTGAGTTACTTTGGTATTACGCTTACGGTTAACGGAGGATCGGGGACACCCTATACCCAGTCGATAAATGTCGTTGGAATCAACCAGGCCGGGACAAACCTGGTTAAAGGTACCTATTTTGGCTCCCGCGGCCCCTGGCAATTCAGAACGGATGCAACGATCGACAAGGACTTTCACTTCACTATGGGTAATGGTGAAAATAAACGCGAAGGTATTGTCAATGTTTATCTGCGTATAAACAATGTCCTGAATGCCAGAAATATCCTGGGGGTTTATTCATTTACCGGGAATGCCAATGACGATGGTTATCTGACTGCGGCGGAATCCCAAAAGCAGATCAGCGAAGCTATCAGTGAACAGGCTTACCGGGATTTGTATTCCATTGCCGTAAACAATCCGGGAAATTACAGCAATCCCAGGTCTATCCACTTAGGTGTAATCTTTAACTTCTAAGTAAATACTGAACCATACTTGAAAATGAAAATCATAAGAAATTATAATATGAAAATGAGAAATATCTATCGGTTCCTATCTTTATTGCTAATAGGATTACTACTGACAGGTGTTGCCTTTTCCAGGGAATTTGTGGGACCAAACAAAAATACAAGCGCCATTAAATCCACGGCTGCGGGATGTTCTGCAGCTTCCGGTTTCCGTTTCCTGGACATTAACAATGTCAGATGCAGGATCAACACCGGGGGTGATATGTGGTGGGATCTTCCGGGTGGAATCGGAGCCCAGTATTTTATTCCTAAATCAGGAACAGCCACGTCCATGTTCTCAGGATCACTCTGGATCGGAGGCCTTGATATCAACAACCAGCTCAAATTGGCCGCTCTCCGTTACCGGCAGGTTGGTAATGATTACTGGTCAGGCCCGCTGACCACGGATGGTACAGCTGCCGTTGACCAGGAAACCTGTTCGAAATATGACAAACATTATCCTATTACTCGCCTGGAAGTTGATGAGTTCCTGTCATGGTGGATCAGTGATAACAAAACCGTGGATTTCCCGGGCTACAGCATTCCCAAATCAATAATCGACTGGCCGGCCCATGGCGATGTAGCTAAATTGCAGAGCTATTACCTGGCCCCCTTCCGGGATGTCGACGGGGATGGAGAATATGACCCGAATAATGGAGACTATCCATATTATGATATTAAAAACGAACTTTGCCCGATCAATTTTGCCGGCGACCCGAATTATATTCCGGCAAGGACTATGGAAGAAGAATTGACGAATTATAAAGTTCCTCTTGTTGGCAGTATCCTGGTTGATCAGGTCATCAAAGGCGACCAGACATTATGGTGGATCTTCAATGACAAAGGCAATACGCATACTGAAACCCAGGGATCTCCGATCGGTATGGAAGTCAGGGCCCAGGCCTTTGCTTTTGCCACCAATGATGAAATCAATAATATGACTTTCTATTCTTATGAGATCATTAACCGGTCGACATTTGAATTAACTCAAACATACTTCTGCCCCTGGGTTGACACCGACCTGGGTTATGCATGGGACGACTTTGTAGGCTGTGATGTTTTAAGAGGACTCGGTTATTGTTATAACGGGAAGGCTATCGATGGCAGCGGAGAACCGTCAGCATACGGGTCTCAACCTCCTGCTATCGGAGTTGACTTTTTCCAGGGCCCGTACATTGACCCGGACGGATATGATAATCCCGGATTTACCGGTGATTGCAACCTGATCGGACAAGGCCAGAACTTTGAAGTAGACCAGATGGCTATCAACGGCGTAAATTTCGGCAACGGGATTGTTGACGATGAACGTTACGGGATGAGAAGGTTCGTTTACCATAACAACGGGGGAGCTGATTACATGTCAGACCCAAGTGTGGCATCGGAATATTATAACTTCCTCAGGGGTATCTGGAAGGACAATACCCTGATGCTTTATGGCGGTAATGCTCACAGCAGTTCAGGAGCTGTCGGGCCGGTATGTGAATTCATGTTCCCGGGTGATTCCGACCCATGTAACTGGGGAACAAGATTCCAGCCACCTAATGGCGGATATAACCAAAACGGAAAGTACTGGACTGAGGAAGAAGCAGGTAATGTCCCTAATGACCGCCGCTTTATGCAATCTGCCGGACCCTTTACCCTGAAACCGGGAGCTGTCAATTACATCACTGTAGGTATTCCATGGGCAAGGGCATCAGCAGGCGGACCCTGGGCCTCAGTCGAGTTGCTGAGGACAGTCGATGATAAATGCCAGGCTTTGTTTGATAACTGCTTTAAGGTCATTGATGGCCCCAATGCTCCTGACCTGGTAATCCGTGAGCTGGACCGCGAATTGCTGGTCTATATTGATAATCCCAAAGGGTCGAATAACTATCAGGAAAAATATGCAGAGTTTGACCCGAATATTCTTCAACCTAATCCGGCTCATCCTGAGCAAAGAAGCGATTCTCTTTACCGCTTTGAAGGCTATCAGGTCTTTCAGTTGAAAGACGCTTCGGTGACATTGGGCGTTGCCAAAGATGAATATGGTAATAATTTCAATCCGGACCAGGTCAGACGCGTCGCACAGTTCGACACGAAAAACGGCGTGGGGCGTATCATCAACCATTACTTCAACAAAGAGCTCGGATTTAATATCCCTGTAGATGAAGTTGTTGATGGCGGAGATGAAGGTATTCAGCACTCTTTCCGGGTGACTACAGATTTATTTGCCACCGGAGATAATCGGCTTGTCAATCACAAGCAATACTATTACACCATCATTGCTTATGCTTACAATGAATATCTTCCTTATAATCCTGAAGACCAGATAGGTAAATTTGGCCAAAAGCAATCCTATCTGCCCGGTCGTAAGAATATCCAAACCTATACTGCCATCCCGCATAAAACCATCAATGGAATGGTCATGAATTCAAGCTATGGCGATGGCCCTGCAGTTACCCGCATCGAAGGTCAGGGCAACGATGGTATGATCCTGGAATTTACGCAGGAAACAATAGACGAAATCATGTCGAAAGAACCGGTGGGTTCTGTAGTTGATGGTGATACGGTCCGGCTTGGCCATCCAAAGTATCCTATTGCTTATGAAGCTAAGTATGTCAATGGTTTTGGTCCGGTTAACGTCAAAATTATTGATCCGCTGAATGTTTCCACTGGACGTTATATCCTGAAATTTGATACCCTTTATTTAAAGAAGAATTACAATGTCTCAGGAAATCAAGCTCTTGTTGCAGGAGGCGATACAGCCAGTTTCATTACGGGATCATGGCACCTGGAGGATGAATCGACAGGTAAAGTTTATCCTTCCGATGCAACACTGGATCAGCAAAATGAACAAATCTTCCTTGATCTTGGTATCTCAGTGAATATGAAGTCGATATACAATCCGGGCCCAAAAAAGCTGGGGGAAATTTTCGACAATACCGCTAACAGCTATATATCAATATATGACATCCTTGCCGTAAATAACGGAATCCTTGAATCATCCCTCACTTATCAGGACAGCTCCTACCGGTGGCTTAGCGGTGTGGAAGACAACGATGTTCCGGGAGATTCCAGAAACTGGATCCGTGCCGGTACTTACCGAGATGGTGGAAGCAGCGACTGGAACATGCCCGTTAAACCGTTCGACCCCAATCAGAACTATGAGAGAATCATAAATGGCACGTGGGCTCCATATATCCTTTGTGCAGCCAATGACCAGGATAGTACCGGGCCATGCTATAATAGCAGTTCAAAACAGTATTCCCTGATTGAAGATGTTTATAGTGTAGATATCGTATTTACTTCTGATAAATCCAAATGGTCACGGGCGACAGTTATTGAAATGTGTCCGGATAATAACCTTTCAGAGGGTGGAGTGAAAAGATTTAAATTCAGGGCTGCCCGTTCGGTTGACAGAGATGGAAATTATGCCGCTGTCGGCAGTGGTCCAAGCAATGATCCAAATGCCCCCAATTATATTTCCGACAGCAGCATGAGCTGGTTCCCCGGATACGCCATTAACGTGGAAACCAGCGAAAGGATGAACATTATGTTCGGGGAAGATAGTTGGTTGGCTGAAGACAATGGAAGAGATATGCGCTATAATCCGACATCCAAAATTTTAGATTCATTATCAAGAAATCCCAGGTTCGGAGGAAAACATTATGTTTATATCATGGATCATATCACGCGCAATCTGCAGAACTATATATATAATTTCCCTGCTTACGATGCCTGCAGCTTTATCAGGAATGGTTACAATGTCCATGAAGTGCCATCAATTGTTTATGAAATGGCCTGGTACTCTTCTGTTATGTGGGTGGGAATGCCACTTTCAGTCGATGGCAAGGAATGGCTTAATAATGATGTGAAGATTCGTATCAGGGTCGCTAAGCCATATGAAAAGTACTACTCTGTGCCGATGGATTCTCTTTCCATTGCAAACTCTCAGAACAAGCAACTGCCTATGTACCGTTTCGAAACCGAATCAGTTGCCACCGAGATGAATAATGCTGATAAAGCTAAAAGCGATCTGGATTTGATACAGGTTGTTCCAAACCCCTACTATGCTTACGCCGGAGGCTCAGGTTATGAGCGGAATGCTCTTGACAACAGGGTTAAGATAACCAATCTGCCTGTTCAATGCGTTATTTCGATCTATAATGTTAATGGCACACTGATCAGGCAAATCACTAAAGATGAAGAGAAAACATCTGTTGACTGGGACCTCAAAAATTTTGCAGGTGTTCCGATCGCCGGGGGTGTTTATATCATCCACGTGAAATCCAATGACGGTGAGAAAATCATCAAGTGGTTCGGCGGATTGAGAACTCCTGATCTTAATGTGTTTTAATAGTAGGCTAGGATAAATGATTAATAATAAAATTTCATCTACCATGAAGAACTTTTACAGATACCTGGCAGCCCTGACAATCATCACTGCATTATCTTTCACTTTTTCCGGGGTGCAGGCTGGTAACAAAGACAGGTCCGGCCAGGCCGGAGCTCCTGAATTGCTTATTAATCCGTGGGCTGGAAGCGCTGGTTGGGGAGGTGTGAACACTTCCAATGTCAGAGGAGTTGAATCAATGTTTTCCAATATTGCCGGTTTGGCTTTTGTTAATAAACTTGATATAGGTTTTACCCAGACTACATGGCTGAAGGGTTCCGGTATAGGGATCTCTAATTTCGGACTCGGTGTCAGGGCAGGAGAAACCGGGGTCATCGGGTTATCAGTTTTTTCCATGCAATTTGGAGATCTGGATGTCACAACGACCGATCAGCCGGATGGAACTGGTGCAACTTATAAACCCAATCTTTTGAATTTTGCTCTTTCTTATTCAAAAGCTTTTTCAAACAGCATTTTCGCCGGCCTGACCGTCAGGATCATCTCTGAATCCATTCCCGATGCCAGCGCCCAGGGAATTTCAATCGATGCAGGCGTTATGTATGTTGCAGGTGAACGTGACCAGGCCAAGTTCGGTATTACATTGCGTAACCTGGGTCCTGCTATGAAATTTACCGGTGATGGATTTTCTATCAAATCATTTTTCCAGGGAAATGATAATTCCATATCTGTTTACCAACGCTCGGAAAGTTTCGAATTACCAACCCAGTTGCGTATCGGAGCCTCATATGATTTCCTGATTGGAGAATGGAACCGTCTGACCCTTGCAGGTAATTTTACTTCCAACTCTTTTTCCAAAGACCAGTTTACCCTTGGCCTTGAATATAGCTTGAAAGAGTATTTAATTTTACACGGTGCTTATACTTATGAGAATGGTATTACTGCCGGTGTCAATGATCCCAACAGGACCAATGCTTATAAAGGTGTCAGCTTCGGCGCTACCATCGAAGTTCCGGTCAGCAAGAAAAGCGGTTTAATATTGGGTATTGACTATGCTTACCAAACTACCGATAATTTCAGGGGCACTCAGGCATTCGGTGTACGATTGAAATATTAATACCTGAAAGAATAATATCAGTATCTTTGTACTTGCAAAGAGACCCTCGCTGAAGGGTCTTTTTGCTATTTTAACCGAAATGACATCAATAAAAATTATGGCAGAATCAAAATATTATACCAGGGAAGGGCTTGACAAACTCAGGGAAGAACTTAATTACCTGACTACTGTGGAAAGGCCGTCCATCTCGAAACAAATCGCTGAAGCACGGGATAAAGGCGACCTTTCGGAAAATGCAGAATATGATGCTGCCAAGAATGCACAAGGCATGCTTGAGATGAAAATTGCAAAAATTCAGGATGAGATCAGCAACGCCAGGATTATTGATGAAACTAAAATGGATACCCGGAAGGTGCTTATCCTTAGTACGGTAAGATTGAAAAATCTGAAGAATGGATCAAGTACGTCCTATTCTATTGTCCCTGAATCAGAAGCTAATCTCAAACTGGGCAAGATATCTGTCACTTCACCTATTGCCAAAGGATTGCTGGGAAAAGTAGTGGGCGACCAGGTGGAAATTGATGTCCCTGCCGGAAAACTGCATTTCGAGATTATTGAAGTCACACGATAAATAACTTATTACCATGCCAAGTATTTTTACCCGGATCGTCAATGGGGAAATCCCTTGTTACAAGGTAGCAGAAGACGATCGATTCCTTGCGTTTCTCGATATTAGTCCCCTTGCAAAAGGCCATACCCTTGTCATCCCAAAACAGGAAGTGGATTATCTTTTTGCAATAGACGACGAAATGTACCGTGATCTGTTCCTCTTTGCCAAAAAAGTAGCCTTAGCAATTGAAAAAGTTGTACCCTGCCAAAGGATTGGCATCGCTGTTCTTGGACTTGAGATCCCGCATGCCCACATCCACCTTGTCCCTATCAATACCGTTTACGATATTGACTTCAGGAAGCCAAAACTTGAACTGTCGAAAGAAGAATTTTTGGAACTTGCCGGAAAGATCAGCGGAGAATTTAACCGGATCAATCAGTAAGGCCGGACATCCCTGCCTTCTATGTAATTGATAAATGCCTTGTTCACGACCTTATTTCCACCCGGTGTGGGGTAATTACCTGTGAAATACCAGTCGCCTCTATGGTCAGGACAGGCCTCATGCAAATCCTCAATTTTCTGGTAAACAACATGGATAGCCGATTTGGTTTCGCTTGTAGTCAGCATCGCGGCTATCTTGGCCGAAATCTGTTCTGCAGTAAATGGCTTATAAATCTCTTTTACGTGGTTGGTTACCTCTTCTTTGGGTAAATTCGCCTGTGCCCTGCACTTTTTATAGACCTCATTAATAATATGTCCCTGCCTGGTTTCTTTCAGCAAATTGATCGCTGCATGGAAAGCAATAAAATCATGAAGTTTCGACATATCGATGCCGTAGCAGTCGGGATAGCGGATCTGGGGCGCTGAGGAGGCTACGATGATCTTTTTGGGCTGAAGCCGGTCAAGGATCCGGATGATGCTGTGCTTTAACGTAGTGCCGCGAACGATGGAATCATCAAGCACGACCAGATTATCAACCCCTTTCTTTATCGATCCGTAAGTAATGTCGTAGATATGACCGACAAGGTCATCCCGGTCTTTATCCTGGGTGATAAAAGTACGCAGTTTGGCGTCCTTGACCGCGACTTGCTCAACCCGGGGTCTGATGGAAAGGATCTCTTCAAGTTTTGCAGGCGTGAGTGACTTTCCCAGTTGCAGTATCTTTTCCTTTTTTATCCGGGCGCAGACCTTCTCTAATTCATTCATCAGCCCCTGGAATGCAACCGAAGCTGTATTGGGGATGAAGGAAAACACTGTGTTTTCCAGGTCGTTGTCGATAGCATCCAGGATAGCAGGGGTCAGGGCTTTGCCCAGTTTTTGCCGCTCACGGTAAATCTCAAAATCGCTACCCCTGGAGAAATAAATCCGTTCGAAGGAACAGGATTTCCTTTCGAGAGGTTCCTTGCATAGTTGTTCTGAAACGTGCCCGTCTTTCTTGATTATCAAGGCATATCCCGGTTTGATCTCTTTGACGGATTCATAAGGCACATTGAAAGTCGTCTGGATAACCGGTCTTTCAGATGCCACTACCACCACTTCATCGTCTTTGTAATAATAGGCAGGCCTGATACCGGAAGGGTCGCGCATGGCAAAGGCATCCCCGTGCCCGATAGCGCCGATGATGGAATAGCCACCGTCCCAATCTTTGCTCGACTGCGTAAGGATGGCCTGAATATCGAGATGTTTAGCGATCAGTCCTGAAATGTCCCTTTTCGGGTGGCCGGCCTGTTTGAATTCCTGGTATAACCGTTCGTTTTCTTCATCGAGAAAATGACCGATCTTTTCGAGCATCGTAATAGTGTCGGAAGTCTCGATCGGGTGCTGACCAAGATCGATAAGGCGTTCAAACAGCTCATCGACATTGGTGAGGTTGAAATTTCCGGCCATGACCAGGTTTTTGGTTTCCCAGTTGTTGCTGCGGAGCACCGGGTGCAATAATTCGATCCCTTGTTTACCAAAGGTGCTGTACCGCAGGTGTCCCATGAAGAGTTCACCGGTGAACTCGGCATGATACTTCAGCCAGTGGGAATCATTAAGAAGGCGGGCATTTTTTTCGCCGATGTCGTTGATACGGCTGTAAACGGTCTGGAAAATATCCGTGAGAGCTGTACTTGAATTGGAACGGGCCCGGTCGATGAATTTATGCCCCGGGGCGAGGTCGAACTTCACGCAGGCGATACCGGCGCCATCCTGTCCGCGGTTATGCTGCTTTTGCATCATCAGGTGCAGCTTTTTCAGGCCAAAGAACGAAGTGCCGTATTTGGCCAGGTAATGTTCAGACGGCTTAAGAAGCCGGATCAATGCAATGCCGCATTCGTGCTTGATGGGTTCGCTCATTCCATTCTTGATGCCAGATGCAAAGGTAAGAGATTTATTGAACTATATTTGGCTTCTGATTGAACTATAAATTATCCTCTAAATATGAAAAAAATAAATGTATTCTTCTTCGCCCTCTTCTGTATATGGACCTCACAGGTGATCTCACAGGTCGATCAAACCGACTGGGTCGGCACTGAACCCGACGGCTGCACATCAATTACCTGCGGAAGGCTGGCAACCATTGACGGCTCCGTCATCACTTCCCATACCGACGACAGCCACCGGACGCGTTCCTCGATATTCATCCAACCGGCAAAAGATTACGCTCCCGGCACCATGTGTGACATCACCAAACGTGTGCCATGCGATACCTTTGCCATGCCATTGTACGTTTACAATAAAACAGGGGAGATACCGCAGGTGAGCCATACCCATGCTTACGTGAACTCAGCCTACCCTTGCATCAACGAGCACCAGCTTGCCATCGGCGAATCTACCTTTGGCGGCAGGGAACAATTGCAATCAGACAAGGGACTGATCGATTGCACCATGCTTTGCCAGCTCATGATCGAACGCTGCACCACAGCCCAGGAAGCGATCAAACTGGCCGGTGAACTGACGGCAAAATATGGCTATAATGATGCAGGCGAATGCCTGACAATCGCCGATAAGAAAGAAGTCTGGAACTTCGAGATACTGGGTTCGGGAAAAGGACAGATCGGTTCGGTCTGGGTAGCCCAGCGGGTGCCTGACGACCATGTTGCAATTAACGCAAACGCCAGCCGTATCCGGAAGATCAACCTGAAAGATAAGGCTAACTTCCTGGCTTCGGAGAATGTCTTCCAGGTTGCTCTCGACTCAGGCTGGTGCAACTCGAAAGAGGATTTTGAATTCTGCTATGCCTACGCCCCTGAAAGCCGCACTTCTTTTGCATCGCGCCGCAGGGAATGGCGTGTGCTCGACCTGATTGCCCCATCACTGAAACTGGACCCCAATGCGGAAAACTTTCCTTTCTCCGTAAAACCTGATAAACCTGTTGCCCTGGAAAAACTGGTTTCGATCTTCAAAGATTATTACGAAGGAACTCCGTTCGATATGACCAAAGATATGATCGTCACTGATGATAACGGAAAATCAGTGATCTCGCCACTGGCCAATCCGCACATGCCTTACGATGCGAACAAGCTGTTCAAGATCAACGGCGGCTGGGGCTGGCTGGGAGAAAGGACGATCGCCCGCTGGTACACCATGTATGCCACCATCATCCAGTGCCGTGACTTCCTGCCCGACCCCATCGGCGGGGTGGTCTGGCTGGCGATGGATAATGTTTCCACTTCGGTTTACATCCCGGTTTACTGCGGTGTGACCGACCTGCCGGAACCATATAAGATTGATGGACGCATCGAAGGCTTCAGCAATAAATCGGCCTGGTGGGCCTTCAACCGCCTTGGCACACTGACGGCCCAGCGCTGGGGCGATATGCGCCGCGATGTGGATGCCATCTGGAACCCCATCCAGCAGGAACTGTTTGATTCACAAAAAACCTTCGAACAACAAGCAGTTCAGATGTACAAGCAGGATACGGATAAGGGAAAAGCTTTCCTGACCGGTTATACAGGGCAATGGGGAAGCTATGTGATCGATAAGGCCTGGAAACTGGGGGATTATCTTTGGACGAAGTATGATGAGAAGTTCTAGGATGGTCATTAAGTAGTTATTAGGTGGTCATTTATGAACTTAATAACTTCAACTTTTAATTTTGCACATTGAATTTTGCACTATGAAAATGAAGTTTCCCCATACTTATGTGATAATTTTTTCATTGATCATTTTAGCAGCTGTGCTCACGTGGTTGCTGCCGGGTGGTGATTATGCCGAAGGGATGAAAATAGTAGATGGAAAAGAAGTCAGCCAGCTCGTTTTCCATCCTTTGGAAAGCCAGCCGCAGACTTGGCAGATATTTGGTGCCCTTTATAAGGGATTCACACGCCAGGCCGGGATTATCGTCTTTATCCTGATGATTGGCGGGGCATTCTGGATAATGAACAGCACCAAAGCGCTTGATGCCGGGATCATGTCATTTATCAGGTTTACAAGAAAATTGGAGCACCTGCGGTTTTTCAAGTCAATTGGAGTGGATAATGTTGTGATCGTGCTGATTATGCTGATGTTCAGTTTATTCGGGGCTATTTTCGGGATGAGTGAAGAAACGATCGCTTTTGTGATCATTTTAGTACCACTGGCTATTTCTATGGGATACGATTCCATCGTAGGCGTATCCATGTGCTATTTAGGGGCTCATCTTGGTTTTGCCGGGGCCATGCTAAACCCGTTTACGATCGGGATAGCGCAGGGGATCGCTGGATTGCCCCTGTTTTCCGGGCTTGAGTATCGCTTTTTCTGCTGGATCATTATCAATATCGTGGGAATAGGGTTTGTACTGCTTTACGCAAGGAAAATTAAAAAGACACCGCAACGCTCCCCGGTATTTGCGGTAGACGCGCATTGGAGGGAAAGGAACGCTGACCAGGATGATCACATCGAATTCCATACCCCTTCAGCCGCCTGGATTTCGTTTGGATTAACGCTTTTCGCACTTATCTTATTTTCAGTCGCTTATCCCATATCAGAGGTCAAGGTCGGCAACGCTGAACCGGCGAGGTTCCCTGCCATTCCCATCGCAACCGCATTGTTTGCCATCACGAGTATCCTGGCCCTGCGCAAGACGGTCCATTATTACATCCTGAATATCCTGTTATTTACGATTATCTTCCTGATTATCGGTGTAATGGGATATGGTTGGTATATCATGGAAATCGCGGCACTTTTCTTCGCCATGGGTATCGCTTCCGGACTTTCGATGGGTTATGGCGGCAACCGCCAGGTGAGCCTGTTTCTTGACGGGGCCAGGGACATTGTTTCTGCCGCCTTGGTCGTAGGCCTTGCAGGAGGGATTATCGTGATCCTGGAAGATGGCAGGGTGATTGATACCATTCTCTTCAGGTTAGCTTCAACGCTGCACCAGGTGGGCCAGATACAGGCTGTGAGCACCATGTACGTGATCCAGACCATCATTAACTTTGTTATTCCTTCCGGATCTGCCAAAGCAGCCCTGACCATGCCCATTATGGCACCATTTTCTGATCTGATCCATCTTTCGCGCCAGGCCACTGTCATGGCTTTCCAGTTCGGCGACGGGTTCACTAATATGATCACCCCGACCTCAGGCGTGCTAATAGGAGCGCTGGGTGTAGCCCGCATCCCATATGATAAATGGCTGAAATGGGTGTGGCCGCTGATCCTGATCTTGTTTATTCTGGGGATTATCCTATTGATCCCGACCGTGACGATGAAGCTGAACGGGTTTTAATCTGATGATGATTAAAAGTTGTCACGCAAAGTCACGCAAAGAAGACGCAAAGGTACGTAAAGGAATTTTTTCTTCGTGGTTCTTCGTGTCTTCTTCGTGTAAGAAGATTCCTTTATTTCTAATGTGTAATCCTATTGTGTCCTGATGTATTGTGGTAATATTAAGTTTATTTTTATGCGAAAATATTGGATTTATTAAAAGAATGAAATCTTATTATAAGTCACCCATAGGATGGGTAAGAATTATTAGCAATGAAAACAGGATAACTTCATTGGTATTTGTAGATAATATTGAGGATGAAGAGGATGGGCGGGGTGAAATGGCATCTCAATGTTTTATTCAACTTGATGAATACTTCAATTATAAACGGGAAATATTTGACCTGGAACTCGACTTGAAAGGCACCGGATTCCAGAAAAAAGTCTGGGAAGAACTGCTGAAAATCCCTTTTGGGAAAACTATTACCTACAAAGAATTGGCGTTAAAGCTTGGCAATTTAAAAGCTATCCGGGCGGTTGCTGCAGCCAATGGAGCCAACCCGGTGAGTGTCATTGTGCCATGCCACAGGGTTATAGGTTCAGACGGTTCCCTGACGGGTTATGCAGGTGGATTATGGCGGAAAAGATGGCTCCTGGAGCATGAAAGCAAAGAACTTTTGCTGTTATAATTATTTTATATTTTGCAATACTTTTTCGAGGATAATTCTGTCTAAAATCCTCCCAACCGGATACACATTCCTTTTTTTGTCCATATAAGGCGATCTGAAGAAGAACCATTCCAGCTGTGCCCATTGGTTCTGAGTGGCTTCCGGATTTGATGCCTTCCATTTCTCAAACTCTGCTTTCAACCCCGGATTATCTGTGATCATTTTCCGGGCATATTCCTCCATGACATAAGTCTCGAAGTATTCCTTCATCTCGAAGATGGCATTGAAAAATCCCCACTGCAGGTAAGAATCGGGGGAAGCCGGTTCCAGCATATGGGCAATTACCCTTGCGGTGCGTTGGTTTGTTGGAATGACGACAGATCCGGCAGGATAATCTCTTTCTTCCGTAATAGTATCGAATGTCGGAGTGACCTGGAGCCGTCCTTCAAAAGAAGACTTCCCGTATTCTATCTTGGTGAAATAATATGATTCCACACCGATCTTTACCGGATTATCCAGAACGGAATAACGGATGCCGTGCAGGGCTAATTTTTCAATGACTTCGCTCCATTCGGGCGGGATGATATAGGCTTCCGGGATCCTGACAAATGCGGAAGGGACCTGCTGATTGAAATAAGGCACTTTGAATGTCAAAGGCCTGTCGGGATGGTATCTGAACCAATTTCCGCCCGTGAGGTCGCTGTTTTCTATTTCGTATTCCACACCGTGGAAATCAACCATAATGCTGTCTTTGCCGGTGGTGAAGTTTACAGAGAGAGGTTGTTGGCGGAATACGGCTGAAGCGGCATTTAAGTCTGCCAGCTGGCTGAGTTCTATGATCCCGGCGGCCTGTTCATTCAGAAATCCGCTGAGAAAATGCAGCAGTTCATAGGTGCTGCTGACGCGGGTTTTATAATCTTTCAGGGAATGGTTTTCGACCAGCAGCCCGATGCGGTTCTGTGCGGCGGTGTAGCCCTGTGAGAACCTGGGTCCAGCCACACTGCTCCGCAGCCCGCTGCGGGGATCGTGCCAGCGGCGGAACATGATGTAGGGAAACATGGGATAGCCTGCAGCATCCATGGATTGTTCCATGGCCGGGATCAGTTGCTCATTCGTCCATTTGGTCAGACCTTCGTCCATATTACCAATAGTCTCCAGCCCGTACGTGGAAACATACTGGAAATCGGCGCCGTCGGTGACGTGGATATCGGTGAAAAAGTCAGGGAGCCACTGCTGGTAAAGCTTCAGCCATGCCTGCATTTCAGGTGAATCAGCCTTCAGGAAATCGCGGTTCAGGTTAAGGTTTTGTGCCGTGGTGCGCCAGCCCATCTCCTCCGGGCCGTCCTGGTTGATCCGGTTATAAGGGCCAAAGCGCTCATGCCCGTCGACATTAAATATCGGGATGAACAGGATAGTCAGGTTTTCCGGCATGTTTCCAAAAAGCTGGCGGATAGCCAGATCGCGGAAGAACATGAGCCCTGCGTCTTTGCCGTCAATTTCGCCTGGATGGATTCCAGCCTGGACGAGAAGGACAAGTTTACCGGACCGCCTGGCTGATGCAGGATCAAACCGGCCTTCACCATCAATAATTAGCAAAGGAAGTTTTCTTCCCTGCGGACTGGTGCCGAAGGTCGTGTATTGGATAAACGGCGAAGCCTGGTCGAGTTGCTTGCAATAGGCTACCGTTTCGTCGTACGAAGGAGTTGCCTTGTAACCGGACTGCTCATAATAAGTTATCAGGGTGGTGTCCTGGGCAGTGGAATACACTGCCTCGAATAGAATTATTAAAAGAAGTAATTTTCGGAATATCATATTGCAAATTGAGTTTAATGTTCTATGTTGTATGTGGTATTTTATAAGTTGTTTGTAAATAAAATCCTTATAAAATACACCATACCACATTTAAAATATAAAATTACACAATCTCCTGTCCGCAAAACTTATCCCCGAAGCAAATCCCCATCTTTCTACCTTTACTGATCAACGGGAAATCAGCCGGCACCAGGCGTGTTTTATCGCCTACGTCTTTCAAAGGCACCGAAGTCATTTCTCCGCCTTTTTGAGCTACCATATGCCCGAATTTGCCTTTCGCTATCAACTCCACGGCATGAGCGCCGAAACGGGTGGCCAGGATTCGGTCGTTCGGCGACGGGCTGCCCCCGCGCTGGATATACCCGAGGATCGTTTCCCGTGTTTCCAGCCCGGTGATCTTTTCAATATTTTGGGCGATGTAGGTGGCGGCTTTATCTTTTTTTGGCTTATCAATCCCTTCGGCAACCACAACAATGGAGTAAGGCTTTTTGGCCCTGGCGCGCCTGACCAGGTAATCCGCAACAATGTCCATATCGTACCTGATCTCGGGTAAAAGGATCACATCACCCCCACCGGCAATGCCAGCATACAAGGTAAGCCAGCCGGCATTATGCCCCATCAGTTCGATAACCATGATCCTTTTGTGCGAGTTTGCGGTCGTATGCAGCCGGTCGATGGCGTCTGTCGCAATGCCAAGTGCAGAGTCAAAACCGAATGTGATCTCGGTGCCCCAGACGTCATTATCAATGGTTTTGGGCAGGCCAATGATATTCAGGCCTTCATCGACAAGCATAGCCGCTGTTCGTTGTGTGCCATTACCGCCGATGCAAACCAGCGCGTCGAGACCCAACTCCTTGTAATGCTTTTTGATCAGTTTTGGCTTGTTGATCTGATCCTGGCTGCTGTCTTTATCCTTTTTAAATGGCTTTTCACGCGAAGTGCCCAGGATGGTGCCACCAAGGGTCAGTATGCCCGAAAGCTGCTGCTCGGTAAGCTCCTGGTATTCCTCATTGATCAGGCCGAGGAAGCCGTCGGAAATGCCGATCACCTGCATCCCGTATTCGACTATGGCAGTTTTGCCAACGCCACGAATGGCGGCGTTGATGCCGGGACAATCGCCTCCGGAACTCAGGATGCCGATGGTCATGGATTTTTTCTTCGTTTTCATGATTGATATCGGTGATAGGATGTTTTTAAAAATTAAGATGGTTGTTTTAGATATACGCTGATAATTCTGCGCAAATCTGCGTGTTAATCTGCGAAGATCTGCGAAAAACATCTTTCAAAGATAAGAACTAATTGCAAAGGGCTTAGGGTGAAGAGCCGAAACCTTCAGGTTGGAAACCCTGTTGTCTGAAAAGTTATACTCCCTCAATCAAAACCATTTTTGTTGTAGCAGTTCTCTGGCGAATGGCTTTAGCTTTGGCATAAATATCCGAATTCCACCATTCCCTGGCGAGGTCCGCGTCAGGAAACTCTAAAACCACTATTCTTTCCGGTTGCCAGTCGCCTTCCAGTGTTTCTGTCTTTCCTCCCCTGACGATAAACCTTCCGTTAAAAGGCTTAAGTGAGGGAAGAGAAAGCTTTTTGTATTCTTCATATTCCTTTGGATTATGAACCGCAATCTCTACAATAACGTAAGCTGACATAACAGAAGTGTTTTAAAGTTATTTCGTATCATTTTCAATTTCCGGTTTAAGGAAATCCCCATCAATGATCAATAGTTTCACGCCATTTACAGTGACTGAACGATGGGAGCTCAATTCATCTGAAACCACATAGGTCATTCCTGTAGTCAGGTTAAATTTTGCGCCATCATGCATTTCGCTTATAAATTCCCCAACCAGACAATGGACAATGTGGCCTTTTTGACACCAATGGTCTGCAAGGTATCCTTTTGAGTATTCCACGAGTCTGATCCTTAATCCTGGCAATTGTAAGGTCTGCCAATATGCGGTCCCGCTTTCGCCTTTGTGCGCGGTTTTGGGAATGTCAGTCCAGTCAATGGTTTGGAACGGGAAATTATTTTTGATTGCTTTCATGCTTCAAATTTAGTCAGATTATTAAATAAATTAAAGAGCGACGCCGGATATGAAGTCGCATACACCAATTCATTATTCCGGCGCTCCGCATGCACGGTCGCATGAAGGATTAACAGAAGTAGGATTCTTCTATTTAATTATTTTACCGGCAAAATCCTGCCTGCAGTCCCAAATGGTATGGATTACAATTGTATCTTCAGTTATTTCGTAATAGACTATATAATTTTCTATTATTAATCCACGGATGGAATCATCTGTTGTTTTTAATCCCAAATCAGGGTATTTCTGAAGGAGTTTAACCTCTTTTGAAATTAATCTATAAAGCTTGATAGAATAAGATTTACTCTTATTTCTTTCGATATAAAATTTAAGGATAGCATAAAGCCTGTCCTTGGCTCGCGTTGACCAGATTATATTGCGTTTAGCCACTGCTTTACTTCTTTATCAAGAACATCATTTTCAATGAACAATCCTTGTTCTATTTCTTTTTTTGACGCGATAATTTCATCAAGTTGGGACTGAGTCAATTGGATAATACCGGTCTCAGTTTTAGAGTCAAGAATTGTCTTTAATGCTTTGAGAAAAGAAACATCGTTAATTTCGGATATCCTGTGGATCAATATGGTCTTTAATTCAATCGCTGTCATGATCTTGAATGTATTTTACAAAGATAAGAAATCCCAGGGATCTTTCTTACCCCTTCCCCTCAATCACCCCAATCTCCTCCTCACTCGACCCATAAAGCTCATACACCAACCCATCTATCTTCTTTTCGGAATGGTCAATGGACCGCTGGATCTGCTGGCGCTGGGTTTCGAGAGTAGTTGTTTGCAATTGCTCATTTAGTTTTATCAAGCTGTTTACAAGATTTACAATTTGGTCATGAATTTCTTTCTCTTTGGAAATATTGATGTCAATCTGGTATATGGGAAATTTTTCCACAAACTGCTTTCGATATCGCAAATATCCACCCCTAATGTGAGCTATTGAAAATTTCAAATGAAAATACTTGTTTAGAAGAGTAGAATTAAGTAAACCTAAAATGAATTTAAGTGAGTACTTTTTATGTTCGTTTTCCAAATAAAGGAAATAGATTGTTTTCAAGCACAAATAACCTTCATCATCATAAATTCCATTAAATTTTAATCCAATATCACGAAAAAGAATTTTAGGCTGTTTGAATACTTGAATAGGCTTCGATTCGGGTATCTTATCTTTATCATACTCTACCAAATACCCGCCCCATTTAAAATTGTAAGCTCCACTAATATCTTTACCAATTAAATATTTTTCATTAGCACTTTTACTTTGTCTCAGATCACTAGAAGGTGGTCGAAATCCTCTTGTAATCTCAGTTATTTCTCCTAAAGGTAAAGTGTTCTTTTCCATTTTTTTAATCCAATAATTTCCGGCAGTTGTAAAATCAAAAATATAATCGTCCTTATAAAAATCTTTTTGCTGTACAACTTCAAAATTAGTCTCACTTGTAAGAATATTACTATAGAAAATTGCATTGTTCTTACGTGCTATTTCACTTTCCTCCTTTTTAAAAATTAAAACATATGGATATGCAGCTACAGTTCCAAACACTTGGTCATAAGAAACATCAATTGCTTGTTCAATTGCAGTATGATCCAACAAGTATTGACGTACTTTTTTACCATAATCAGCTATTAAAAATTTATTTGAAACAATATAACCTAAAAGTCCATTATTTTTAAGTATTTCAATTCCTCTTTCAAGGAATAAAACATAGATATCGTATTGTTTATAAGCAGATTGAAATCTATTTCCAAAGTAACCTTTCTGTTCCGATGGAAGAAACTCGCTTCTCACATAAGGCGGGTTCCCAATCACCACATCAAACCCCGCCTTCGCTGAAACTTCGGCGGACGCGCAACCCCGCTTAAAGATTTCCGGAAAACCGAGCTGCCAGTCAAAGGCATTGATCTTCTTCATCTGTTCCGAAAACAAATCCAGTTGGTTGTCGTAAAAATCAGGCCCGATCAGCGAGTTGCCGCATTTGATGTTCTGGCTCAGGTTGGGCAGGACTCTCTCGTGAAACAACTGCAATTGCTGGCTGATGGAAGCCTGGGTTTCTCCTTCGAGGGCTTTGAGCAACAAATTCAGCTTGGTTACTTTCACAGCCTGCGGATCAATGTCCACGCCGTAAATATTGTTGAGTAAAATGCGTTTCTTTTCAGCAGTGGTGAGATTTCCATCCGGAGATAAAACCTCCCCTCTCCTCCCAGGAGAGGGGCCGGGGGTGAGGTAATATTTCAGGTGCCAGATGAGCAGATATTGGTAGGCGCCTATCAGGAAAGACCCGGAACCACAGGCAGGATCGCATATCTTGATGCTTTCAACCTCTTTGGGTGTTTTACCTTCAATGAGCTTTCCCACCGTGTTTTCTACGATATAGTCCACCACGTATTTAGGTGTGTAATAAACACCGCCGGCTTTTCTTACTTCCGGCTTCTCTTCAATCTTTGCGTGATGAGCTTCAGTTAAACGAATCGTCTTACCCAGGAACCGTTCATAAACACTGCCCAGAATATCGGCAGGCATCACGGAGAACTCGTATTCGCATTTGGGGTAATACAACTCGCCGATAATGGTTTTCAGCACCTTGTTATCTATGCTCAGGCCTTGCGTGATATGATCTTCCTTAAAATCAAACAGCCCTGAATTGTACTTTTCATTCGCTATGCGAAAGAGGGCGAACAAATTCAGATAAACATCTCCTTTTTCGGCAGCTTTTTTCAGCAGGCCGTATTGCTCGACGCCTCTGTCTTCGCACATCCGCAGAAAAATGATCCGGTCGATGGTCTTCTGGACGGCATAGTTCAGTTCATCAACGGAAACGGATTTATTTCTCAGGGCAATGCTGGTGGCCAGGTAAGTGCGCCATTCTTCTATGGATTTTAGGAATGCGTCGTCAACCGTCGTCGTGCCTTTTTTGCTGGTGTCGCTTAGCACATACTTGTCAAACCGGCCCTTCGGAAGGTTCTCTTTGGCGAAGATGTCCCAGAGAAAATCAAACTCATCAAGGTACTGGTCGTAAGTAATGTATTTTATGCGTGAAACAGAAACTTTGTCGGTCGGGTTGGGCTTTTTGGTGCAGTCGTATATGGCAAATTCCTCAAAATCGGTAATCACAGAAACCGGAACTTTTGCGCTCCAGCCATAGCGCCTGACCTGGTAAGCGGGGCCAATGTCGTCTTTGATGTTAATATTCGGTTTTTTGGCATCGACAAAAAATTTCCGTTGTCCATAAAGGGTAAAAGCATAATCCGGAGCTTTTGTAGCGCCTCCGACTTTGACCTTGTCCTCATGAATAACCTCCCGGTATGCTTCAGCCAAGCCTTGTTCATTATCCATATCCCACCCGAGCGCCTTGAAAAACGGGTTGATGTAATCCACCCTTGTCTGATGCTCGTTGTAGCTGACCCTTTTGTATTCGTCAATATGCTCACTGAACCGCTCAACGAGTTGTTTTACTTTTTCAAAGGCCTGTTCTTTGGTGATATTCATTTTAGAAAAGATAAAAATGAAAATAAGCAGTGTATACGAGTGATGGCGTGAGCTTCATTAGGTTTACCCCCTAGCTCAGGTATCGCCCCAGACATTGATCGTGGTGCGGAACATGTCGAGGATACGGGATTATTTTGAAATGCCTAACTCTTTTATAATTGTATTTGTATCAGTCACAAAAGCGAATCCGAAGGCAAGATTAAGCAAACTGGCCAAATGCATTTCCTCGTTGACAGATCCCGTGCCATCCGCGGGGAAGAAAACCCTGTAGTCTCTGTAATAAGCGTCCCGGGCGGTGGATTCGCAGCATAAATTGGTCATAATGCCGGAAATTACAAGATCTTCAACCTTCAGGCACCGGAGCACTATTTCCAGATCGGTGTTATAGAATGATGAGTAGCGATGTTTGAAAATTATCTTCTCATCAGGAAGTGGTGCGATATCCTCATGTACTTTGCTTTCCACACTTCCTTCAATGCACATCCCATCCCACCACCAGTCCATAATGCCGGCATCAATATGGCCGGGATGATGGACATGGCAGGTATAGATTACCGGTCGGCCGGCTTCCCGAAAGGCCATGATCAGCTTTTTCACAGTCGGAAGAATAGCCAATCCCCCACAGGTAAAAGTTGGAGAAGCAGGATCCAGGAAGAACTTTTGCATATCTACGATGAGAAGTGCTGATTTCTCCTTGTTTAATTGCATCCGGTGTTGATTCACGGGCCTGATTTTTTTAAGCCACAATTGTGTTTTTTCTATTAGAGAATTTGAAGTTATATATGGTTCCATGGTAAAATCTCCTTTGTTTTTGAATTTATGTTAAATAGCAGGCAAAAATGCCGGATGGTATTTGAAGCGTAAAAGTAGGTGATATTTATACAAATATCACACCGGGCTGGCGCCACACGAAGCCTTACTTATTAGCGGCAGATTGCTATCTAATTTCAATACTTATCAGTTTAGGTTGTATTGTTGGTTTCCCGTTTACTTTCGTTGGTGCCCATGCTTTACCGGAATTTCCGATAGGTAATGCCATCAAGATGATTTGATTCTCCGGGCAGGCTGCCATCGTCGTTGATCATGATCCTGTATCCTTTTGCCTGCAAATCCAGGATGGTTGCCAGGTCCGGGATGCCTTGGTAAACAGTGAACCCTGTATAAAACATTGCCTCCACCGGTCTATGGTAATTGAATAAGATGGTTTTGGGATCAGTTTCCGTGAGGTTTAACGCCCTGAGCTCTTTCACCCATTCAGGGTTCTTTTCTCTTTTGTCGAATGGTTTGGCTCTTTCTATGGAGTACCTGACAGGAAGAGCAATAAACAGTATTAACAGAAGATTGATGAGCACCGGGAACCTGATCCTCTTTCTCCAGGCGGCCAACTGGTACCAGAACTCAGCGGTGATGATGAAAAGGACAGGCGAAGTAAACAATAGATAACCCTGCATTTTGGTTTTAATGGCTGAAAAGAAAATAAGTGGGATGAAGAACCAAAGCCCAAGGGCCCATTTTTTCAAATCATATGGCCTCTTTTTCCAGGTCCACAAAAACCAGGCAAGGGGCAGGAAAATAAGTTCTCCATAATTGATCATGATCTTACGGAGGAAATAGGAAAACGGTTCATTGTGACCTTCCAACGCCTCAGTGATATGCCGGAGATTGAACGATGATTCCCAGGCCGCTTCAACGGGATATGCCCGGTAAATGTAGACTTGCCAGGGCATAAAAGTGAGACATGTAATAAAGATCAACAATAAAAACTGGATGATGATGGTTTTAACGGGAAACTTCCCGGAGTCCGCCACCATGAGTAACCAGACAGGTAGAATAATCAATGCCGGCAGCCATTTCGAAAGGATGGCACATCCGAGGCTAACTCCTGCCAGGATTGTGAAGATAGTCCCTTGTCTCTGTATATAGAGAATTATAAAGACAACGGAAAGCTCCACGAAGAAGAGGAAAGCTATGTCGATGTGATCGGTAGGGAGTCTTCCCCCTGTAAGTTCAAGGATCAGCCCGTTAATGGCGTAAAAGAGTGCTGCCAGGTAGCCGGTTTTGCGGTTAAAAAAATAGCTTCCCAGGATGAAAGTCAGCCAGATGCCCAGGGTGGTCATCAGCACAGAAGGGAGCCTGAGGGCAATTTCATTCACCCCGAAAAGCCTCATGCTCCCCGCCATCAACCATAGAGGCACCGGCTGCTTGTGCAGCCAGACATGGTTAGCATACCATTGCCTGTGATCGAAAGGCATGACAGGCTTATCATACAACGTAGGGACCATCGGGTGATTAATCATGTTTTTAGCTACAAGGGCATGATATCTTTCGTCCCATGCATGCAAGTAAAGATCCGAGGAGGTATAGAGCCTGAGTGCAAACCCGCAAATAACCAGTAGTACAACAGCAGCTTTGAAATGCTGCCTGGTTTGTAATTTCCATGAAAAATAGAAACCAATAAGGCAAAAGAGAACTGTGAATATGCCGAAGATCTGGTTGGTCATCTTTTTTAGTAACAAGGGTTGGAAACCCTGTTTTTACCCTCCCGATTTCTTCACTTTATACTTCTCTGTTAGCAGATATTCGATGACCCGCTGTACAAAATCCCCCTGGATGATGATCTCCCCGTCCTTTGCCGAACCGCCCACTCCAAATCTGGATTTCAGCTTTTTCGACAGCTCTTTCAGGTCTTCCTCATTTCCAATAAAGCCTTTTATCAGTGTGACCGATTTGCCTTTCCGCTGCTTACGGTCAAGTCTGACCAGCAGGTTTTGCTGCTGTGGGGGCAGGGTATCCGGCTCTTCACCTTTTCCTTTATCAAAAATAAAATCGGGGTTGGTCGAATAAACGATCCCCAGTCGGTCTTTCCAGTCTTTTGCCTGTTTGGGTTGATGTTTGCCGGGCATAGTGAAATTGTTAATTTTTCCACCGCTCCAGGCGTGGAATATTCGAAGTAAAGAAACCGGTCAGAAACCCGGGGAATCCCATCTCTTTCAATTTCCCTTTAACACGGATTCTCATTTCACCCACTGTCATATCGGGCGAAGTAAAAGCCCCAAGCTTATAACAATGGCTGCAAAACATCAGGTTTTTCGTACCGTCGGCATTGGTGCCGCCGCCGGCAGCATCCCTTTTCATTGGCATGCCGCAGCTCTGGCAATTTTTGTATGGTTTCATGGTGGAATTGAGATAAAAGTTATGATGTAAATAAGGGTTCTTAATATTCATCATAAAATTAAGAAAAAGTGGTTTAAATACATTTTTTGGCATTCATATTCTTCACATATTTGAGTTATCAAGCCAAGTTGTGCTTAGAATAAGCAAAGCTTCGCAAAGAGCGATTTCTATTTATGGGTCATAGACGAGTCCGCATTGACGTCCTGCAAGGGCGATGTGAAAATAGCCCCGGATGAAATCCGGGGTAAGAAAGAGGGTGAATCATTGTAAGTCCCGGGACGACAGATAGACGCATGTTATTTCAATTTACCATATTGAATAACAACCCTGTCAGAAGAGATCCCAAAATCGAAAACGATAAATATAACAGGAAAACTTTGCGACTTGCAATACCCCAAACCGCAACCATTGCAGGCAAAGTCGTTACCGGCCCGGCGATTAAAAATGCAAGGGCAGCACCGGGATTCATGCCAAGTTTAAGTAACCCGCTTATTAGGGGCAATGCAGTAATATTTGTCGTATAGGCGGGAATTCCAGCCAGAGTGGCAACAACGACTGAAAAAGCGCCGTCGCCGTTCAAAATATCAATAAGAAAGTCCTGCGGAATATAAAAAGTAATCAGGGCATTGATAAAAAATGCAATCCCCATGAATTTTAGCACCATTGAGGTGGCCTGCCAGGTTTCTTTCAACAGTTTTTTGCAGTTTATTTTCTGGCACCAAAGCACTAAAGCACCAAAACCCACAAAAGTTGTTTGTTTAATATTGACTTTTTGGTGATGTTTAGTGTTTTGGTGATTTGGTGGCATTTCAGTTATTTCAGTACAATGACATGAATTCACTTGTTCTCCCGCAATACAACAATTTACTGCCACTTTACTTTTATTGGAATGATGAAGAGCTGATAACTGGACTACGACATTTTTTGTGCGTAAAATATTTTTACCGAGAAGGCCTTGCTGTACCAGGAGATACGTGATATAACCGGCTGACAGGCTGATTGCAAAGGTGGCCGCCAGCCGCCAGACCGACAATTCCCAGCCAATTGCCGCTGTGCTCAGGAAAAATATTTCGGGATCCATGGAAGGCGAGGCGATCCAGAATGACATGACAGGAGCAAGCGGCACACCCCCGATCAGCAAAGAGGAAATCACCGGGATCACCCCGCAGGAACAAAACGGGCTCAAGGCACCGACAAGCGTTGCAAGTAATATTGAAACCAGGGGTTTTTTGCTCAGCGCTTTATGAATCAGCTTTGCCGCCCCGGTTTGTTGGACTACCACTGCCAGTGGTATTGTTATCAAGAGGTAAGGCCAGATGTGGATGAATGATTCAAGTATGTAGCCTGCTATTTTAATGATCTGTTCCATTTTGATAACTTTTAAGATTAGACACTTCCTTTTTCATGTAGACGGGGTGTCTTCAAAAAAGACGCAGAACATTTAACTAGTGAAAAACAAAAACTTTTCACTTTTCGTTATTCACTCTTCACTCATCTGGCAGCAGCAGCAATTTTTGGGATGGATGTCGAAGACCGTGCCGTATTTATCGAATTGATAATGGCAGCATTTCATCAGCATATTTCTCATCATGATTTTGGCTCTTTGCACCCTTGATTTTGCCCCGGAGTAAGAGATACCGATTTTTTCGGCATACAATTTCTGGCTCATGCCTCCCAGTTCGGTAAGGCACAATGCTTCACAATATTCCGGCGGCAGATCATCCATCATGTTGGCCATATCCCGCAAGGCTTCAGCCATATATTCGGTGGAGGAATCCTGTTCTTCCGTGTCGGGATCGGGCAATTGCTGCTTTTCCTTTTTAATTTTTATAAAATAGTCGGAAATTAAATTGCGCGTTATCTGATAGATCCAGGCCTGGATCTTTGAATCATTCTGAAGAGTGTCTATTCTGGTATGAATCCTGATGAATATTTCCTGCAGCAGATCTTCAGCGGCGGCTTCATCCCGTACTTTATTCAAGATAAATGCTTTAAGCTTAGCGTGCAATTGGAGCCACAGATCTTTTATGTTTTTGCTTTTTACTTTGGATTGTCCGGCGTCCACTGATTTACTTTTTTAATGGGTTTCGATAGATCACCAGTGTTTTACACAGTTTATACACGATACCCTGCCTGACCGGTGAATTGTTGTTACGCAGTTTATCACCAGGCCTTTTTCAATTAACCATCAAAAATAAGGAATTAATCACCAGCCTTAAGGCAATAAACCATCCCTTCCGCACTGCTAAACACCAGGTATCCTGATGAAAGGGCAGGGGAAGAAAAAACGGGTGCCGGTAAGGAAAATTTCCAGGCCAGATCAGGGGTTGAAGCCAGGTCTTCAATTGTTCCGCGGGCTTGCTGGGAATAACTTATAAACGACTGGGTTGTAAAAGTGCAGATGAGTATGGTAAGAATAAGCGTTCGCATTTTTTTTAATCAAAAATAGCTATTAAATAGATACTTTAATTAACCACAATAGGCACAATAGAGCACAAGAGAAAAACACATAGAATCTATTGTGTTAATCAATATGTTCTATGTGCCTATGTGGTGAATAAAATAAACCTTCCATCTTCGAAATAATCTTTAGATTTGGCTGATTAATTAAAAGATCTGATGCGATATCTAAAACAACAAATCATACTCTTCTCCCTCCTTGCCCTGTCTCTCGCCCTTATGAGCTGGGGCTATACCGGGCATTATAAGATTAACAACTGTGCTTCCCTTTCGTTCAACCTTGAAATGGAACAGTTCATAGCCTGGGCCACTACCCTTGCCGAACATGCTTCAGACGCCGACGACCGTAAGGAAACCGACCCAAACGAAGGGCCGCGGCATTATATCGATATCGATAACTATCCCGGGTTTCTCACAGAAGGAAGGATTCCCCAGACATATGATTCAGTGGTAGCTTTATATGGAGAGTCCTTTGTGATCGACCAGGGGGTATTGCCCTGGGCAACGCTGACGACCTATGATTCGCTGGTGGATTGTTTTCTCCGCCGCGACTGGGCGAAAGCGGTCCTTTTTGCATCCGACCTGGGGCACTATGTGGCTGACGCGCATATGCCCCTGCATATTACCCGGAACTACAGCGGACAATATAGCGGCAACAACGGCATCCATTCACGCTATGAATCGACCATGATCAATGCTTACATAGGCCAGATCAATTATCCGGGAGATGACATCTCATTTGTCACAGATGTGAACGGGTATGTTTTTAACTACCTCTATTCAAATTATACTTATGTCGACTCAGTGATGGAAGCGGATGATTATGCCCGGGGTGTGGCAGGGAATACATCATCTTCTGAATACAAACAAGCCCTGTGGGAGAAATCAATGAGTTTCACCGTGCCTTTGTTCAGCCGGGCTTCCCATGCGATGGCGGAGTTGATCTATTCGGCCTGGACAGAAGCCGGAAAGCCGCTCATCAACGCTTCGGGCTTATTTGATCCCATTGCCCGGAGGAATGGCATCCATCTGCAAATTACGCCGAATCCTTTCAAGAAATATGCACGCATTCAGTTTACACTTCCCGAAAGTTCGGAAGTACACCTGCAGATAGTTAATGTTTTCGGGATTGCCATAGCAACAATCGTTGACAGTTGCCTTTCCAAGGGCAGCCATGAATTTACCTGGGATACATCATGCCTTCCCTGTGGGATTTACTTTTTATCCATGGAAGCCGGAAAGGTAAGAGAGGTCAGGAAAGCAATCAGGATTGCGATAAACTAATTAATACTGTCGACCGGTGGGGTTCCCAGTTCGCGGTTCGCGGTTCGCAGTTCCCATGCCTCCATGCTTCCATGCCCCCATGCTCTACTTCGCCGCGGCAAACCTCTTACTGACCTCTTCCCAGTTGATCACGTTCCAGATGGCATTCAGGTAATCACCGCGTTTATTCTGGTATTCCAGGTAATAGGCATGCTCCCAGACATCGATGGCGAGGATCGGTGTGCCGGGGAATTCGGCAATGTCCATCAAGGGATTATCCTGGTTTGGTGTCGAACAAATAGCCAGCTTGTGATCTTTCGTAACATAAAGCCAAGCCCAGCCTGAACCAAAGCGGGTGAGCCCGGCGTTGTTGAGCTGGGTCTTCATGTTGTCAAAATTCCCGAAAGCGATTTTAATGGCTGTTGCGAGCTCACCGGTCGGCTGCCCGCCCCCCTTTGGAGAAAGATTGGCAAAATAAAGATTATGGTTATAAACGCCCCCAACATTATTGCGGACCTTTATATCGAACTTTTTGGTACTGGCCATAATCTGTTCCAGCGTCATCTTTTCGGCTTCAGTGCCTTTGACGGCTGCGTTCAGGTTGTTTACATATGCCTGCAGGTGCTTTGTGTGATGGATCTCCATCGTTTGGGCGTCAATATACGGTTCCAGGGCATCATAGGCATAGGGCAGCGGGGTAAGCTGAAAGGGGCCTGTGACATGTTGTGCCTTTGTAAATGGCATGCTGAATGCCAGGGAAATGATCATTGTAAGAAACAACGGTGTTTTTTTCATTGTATTAGTTTTTCAAAGTATTAAATAATGATCATAGAACATTTCAATTAAAAAAATGTTCAGAATATAGTGGATAATTCAGAGGCATGGGGGCATGGTAGCGGGGAAGAATTTAACCTTCTCTGCGACTCAGCGCCTAAGCAGTAAAAAATACTTTTGAGACAGCTTCAAATAAAACGGTCAGGGCTTAAAGGTAAAATTAAGTCCTTGCGCCACTTTTGCGGCAAGTTCAGCATCTGCCTTATGAAAATGGTTCAATTGCCGTAAAATGATTTCATCCCGCTTAGGACCGGCAACGCCACTCATCGCACCGATAAAATTATTGATCGTGTTATGGCGTTCCTGCTCAGTCATAACTTTCCTGAAAAGCAATCCGGGCTGAGTGAAATGGTCGTCGTCATTTTCGTTGCGGTTGTAAGTATCAGCAACATCCCATCCGAGCTTTAAAGGTGGTTCTTTATAGTTTGGATCAGCCACGATATCGTCAAAGCTGTTCGGAAAATAATTGGGACTGCTGCCACCATTGCCATCCACGCTCATCATACCATCCCGCTGGTGGTTATGTGCCGGGGAAATGGGTCGGTTAACGGGGATTTGCTCGAAATTCGGTCCCAGGCGGTGACGATGTGCATCGGGATAAGCCAGGATACGGCCCTGCAACATTTTATCCGGCGACAAGCCTATACCGTCGATGGTGTTGGAAGGTGCGAAAGCGGCTTGTTCCACATCGGCAAAATAGTTTGCCGGAATTTCATTGAGTTCCAGGACACCGGCATCTATCAATGGATACTCTGAGTGCGGCCATATTTTCGAAAGATCAAACGGGTTCCAGCGGAAAGTCTTTGCCTGGGCTTCAGTCATTACCTGGATTTTCATGTTCCATTTCGGGAAATCGCCTTTGCCGATGGCTTCAACCAGGTCGCGCTGCGCCCAGTCCGGATCTTTGCCACGCATTTCATCGGCCTGTGGACCAGAAAAGTTTTTGATTCCCTGCTGTGTTTTTAGATGGAATTTTACCCATACCCTTTCGTTTTTTGCATCGATCATTGAGAAAGTATGACTGCCGAAACCATGCATGTTACGGTAACTATAAGGTGTCCCGCGATCACTGAAGAGGATCATTACCTGGTGGAGGCTTTCCGGGTTCAGACTCCAGAAATCCCACATCATGGTGGGGCTTTTCAGATTGGTTTTCGGGTCACGCTTTTGTGTATGAATGAAGTCGGGAAATTTCTTGGGGTCTTTGAGAAAAAATACCGGGGTATTATTTCCGACCAGATCCCAGTTACCTTCTTCCGTATAAAACTTCACGGCAAACCCCCTGGGGTCCCGTTCGGTATCGGCACTGCCTTTTTCACCGCCAACTGTAGAGAAACGGATAAGTATGCGGCATTCATTGCCAACTTTACTGAACAATTTAGCGCGGGTGAACTTTGTGATATCATAGGTAATGGTGAATTTACCGAATGCGCCTGTTCCTTTTGCGTGGACAACCCGTTCGGGAATCCTTTCGCGGTTGAAATGGGCAAGTTTTTCATGCAGGTGAAAATCTTGTAAGAGGATTGGGCCCCTTGGGCCGGCGGTCATACTGTCTTCATTCTCGAAGAATGGCCTGCCTGAAGCTGTGGTCAGTTTTTTCTTTGCCATGTTTATATATTTTTAAATGATTAATTAAGTGTGATTTTTAAAGTTTTTCGAATCGGTAAACTTCCCGATGATCTGAAGTTTGATGTCCTCAATCTTAAAATTGGGGATATCCTTGTTTTTGAAATAGTTGTCGATCAATTGATTAAGTTCCTGGTCGTAAAAATCTTCAATCCGTTCCGATTCAGAACTATATAAATGGTGATGCTTTTCAAGGATGGCATCGTATCTCATGATGTCTTTTTCGGTCTTGACCTTTTTTATCATTCCTTTGCCGACAAAGGTCTCAAGAGTCTTGTAAACCGTTCCCGTTGCGATGTTAGGGTGATTAGTCCTGATGTATTCATTAATCTGGTCTGCCGTAGGGTGGTTTTTCAATTCGCTCACTGCTTCGAGAACAGCCAGGCGCTGGGGCGTGACTTTCAAGCCATTGTTCTGAAGAAGGCTTTTTATCCGATCAGTTTTCATGGAACACTTCTTAAATAAGAATAATTCTTATATAATAATGAACAAAGATAAAATATTTTTTATGTGGATTTCAAAATAAAATAAGTTTTCTCATCACTTGAAATTTTATTTTTACTTTTCAAAGGAAGCATGGAGGCATGGAGGGATGGATTTCAGTTCAAAATGCAAGGTTCAAAGTGCAAAGATGAACTTAAAACCTTTGAACTTGAACTTTGAACTTTGAACTTTGAACTTATTTATCCTGGTTCTTCTCCTGCAATATCAATCTAAGTGAAGTGTCCTTTGTGAAATAGTTTATGGCCCAGTTAAAAAAGACAATCAGTTTATTCCGGATGCTTAATATCAGCATCAGGTGCAGGAACATCCATACAAACCAGGCGAAATATCCCTGAAACCGGATGAATGGCAGATCGACGACAGCCTTATTTTTACCTATCGTAGCCATTGAACCCATATTTCTGTATTCATATTCCCGTAGCGGCTTATTTTTCAGCAATGATTTAAGATTTTTTGCCAGGTTCCTGGCCTGGTTGATGGCTACATTGGCAACCTGGGGATGACCTTTGGGGTAAGCAGGTGTTTCCATATAAGCTATATCACCTATAGCATAAATATTCGAACAGCCTTTTACCAGGTTATGCCTGTCAACAATCATGCGGCCATTCAGAACTATAACTTTTTTATCAATTCCTTTGATGATATTCCCGGTAACACCGGCAGCCCATATTACACGCCTGGTTTTTATGGACTCACCATTATTCAGCGTTATTATTTTTCCATCGTAATCACTCACAAATACATTGGTTTTTACGATAACACCCATGGTTTTCAAATATTTCTCAGAAGTATTTCTTGCCATGTTGCTCATGCTGTTGAGCGTATGGCCACTTCCTTCCAGCAAAATAATTTTAAGATTTTTAAAATCGATTAATGGATAGTCTTTAGGCAGGATGTTTTTTTTGATCTCGGCAAAAGCACCGGCCAATTCAACACCTGTTGGCCCGGCACCTACTATGACAATGTTCAGCAGGTACTCTTTTTCACTTTCATCAATAGACAACAGGTCTTCAAAACTTTGAAGAATAGTGTTTCTTATTTTTATAGCATCATAGGTTGTCTTCAGGCTGAACGTGTTTTTCTCCAGGCTTTCAATTCCAAAAAAGTTGGTTTTACACCCGGTGGCTAATACCAGGAAGTCATATTTAAAGCTTCCGATACTAGTGCTGATGGTATTTGAAGGCGGATCAACACTCAACACTTCAGCCATCCTGATCTGCGTATTTTTCCTTTCCTGGAATATTTTCCGGAACGGGAAAGAAATGCTGCTTGGTTCCAACTGTGAAGTGGCAACCTGATAGAATAAAGGCTGAAATTGGTGATGGTTTAGTTTGTCGATGAGCAAAACATCAAACAAATCCTGGTCCAGGTGTTCAATCAGTTGTATACCTGCAAATCCCCCACCTACAATGATGACTTTTTTTCTTTCCATTGGTTCAGTGCAATTTTTCATTTCCCAGCTTGAAACAGGTAGAACATGTATTTCTTATATTTCCTGAAAAGTTCACCATTCCTTTGGCCTGTAAAATGTTTATTCTCCATCTTACTGATTTTTTTCTTATAAAACTTTCTGACAAATTTTATAATGGCAGGAAAACGATCTTCGCCCAGTGCCCAGGCAGAAGTCCAGACAGGCTTCAAAACTTCTGTATTTAATTGATTGACAATATCGATAGTTAATGAGGTTTCCGCAGTAATGTCTTTTTCGACTAATGTTTTTATGGCATAGGATTCTTTGAATTTAAGCCATTGATAATAATCATGCCCTCCACCCAATTTGGATTTTCCATCAGGATCAGCGTTAAAAAAGTCACTAACCATAATATAACCGCCTGGATTTAAAAGTTCAAGTGCTCTTGGGATAGATTTATCCATAGGGATGTATTGAAAGCTTTCACTAAACAATACCAGGTCATATTTTTTATCCGTGATAATGTCTTCAAATTTACACTGAAAGAAATCAACCTTATCGCCCAATAACTTCTTTGCATAGGCTGTCAAAATCTGACTGGGTGATACACAATCAACTTTAAAGCCTTTTGCTAACAGTTGCTGAGCTGTTTTTCCGGAGCCGCATCCGACATCTAATATTGTTTTTGTGCCTTTGGGAATATGAGAAAATAACAATTCAGCATAATTTTCATGGGCTTTCTTAAGATTAGCAGCATCTGCCTCAAGCCCGTCAATAAAATACCCATAATGCAAATACTCAGTTTTCAGGAAAAACTTAAATACCAATAACCCTAATTCTAATCCTACTTCTTTTGAATCTACTTTGTGATTTTTCTTTTTTGCAGACATACTATTTATTTAAGAACCGTTAATTTTAGCAAATCTTATCTCGTTCCATAACTTATCCTGCTTGAATATAGATTTTTGAAAAACAATGAACTCTTCAGCATGCTCAAGGGTGTAGGGGTGGGGAAAGCCATCCCTGAGATTACGGCTGATATTCTCGTTATTGGCAAGTTCTGCCAATCTATCACAATCAGTTTTATAAAATCCCCTGAGTTTTATATCTCCTGATGTTAATTCCATGTCATCCGACAATATTTATATTTCAAAATTAGGAGTTAATAATTAATCAGTCTTTATAAATTTCGGAGCTTTCCTGATTTTCGTGCCCTGTTCAAACCCGTAAGCGATTTCCAGCAGGATTGGTTCGCTCCATGCCCTTCCGAAAAAGGAAACGCCAACCGGCAATTCATCAATAAATCCCATAGGGACCGTGATGTTCGGATAACCGGCTATTGCAGCAAATGAAGAGTTTCCACCCATGTAATGGTCACCATCGACAAGGTCTGTTTTCCAGGCCGGGGATCCTGTCGGTACCATGATTGCATCAAGACTGTACTCATTCATGAGTTTGTCAATGCCTTCTTCCCTCGTACCTTTCAGCATCGTGGCCAATGCTTCCATATATTCCGGTGATTCCAGGTCTCCTTTCTCTTCAGCCATTTCCAGTAATTTCTGATCAAAATACCTGAGTTCTGTTGAATCTGATTTATTGAAAGCGATCAATTTACTAAGGCTCTTTACGATTGAATCATTTCCCAGGCTTGTAAAATACTTATTTAGCCCGTCTTTAAATTCGAAAAACAAGACCCGTAAAGAAGCCTTTTCCACCGCGGCAGGCAAAGCAAATTCCAATTCAATTACTTCTGCTCCCTGGCTTTTTAAGTAAGCAACAGTTTGATCCATCAGGATATCCACTTTATAATGAAACCCCATGGATTCCTTAAGAAGCCCGATGCGCTTGCCTTTGAGTCCGTCTTTTTTTAAATATTGAGTATAATCGGTTTGATAATTTCCTGCCGAATTCAGTGTTTTACTGTCTGTCGAATCAATTCCGGTTAAACTGCCCAGGCTTATTGCCACATCTTCCACCGTGCGGCCCATTGGCCCTGGTGTATCCTGTGTGAAAGAGATGGGAATGATCCCCGAACGGCTGATCAGTCCGACAGTTGGTTTAAGCCCGACAATGCCATTGTTATTGGACGGACAGACAATCGATCCGTCAGTTTCCGTTCCGATAGCCAGTGCGCAGAGATTAGCTGACACGGCCACCCCTGAGCCGGAGCTTGAGCCGCAAGGGTTCCGGTCGAGCACATAAGGATTTTTGGTCTGTCCCCCGACTCCGCTCCAGCCGCTCGAAGATAAGCTGGCACGGAAGTTTGCCCACTCACTCAGATTAGATTTTGCGATAATAATTGCCCCCGCTTCCTTTAATTTTTTGGCAACCCAACTGTCTTTAAGGGGATAGGAATTCCTTAAGGCAGTGGCTCCGGCCGTAGTTGCCATTTTATCGCGTGTATCAATATTATCTTTCAGGATAATGGGAATTCCGTGCAAAGGCCCCCTGGTTTTTCCGGCTGCCATCTCTTTGTCTAATTCCGCTGCAATTTGCAGGGCATCCGGGTTTATGACGATAATTGAATTAAGTTGTGGACCATTTTTATCTATCGCATCGATGCGTTCCAGGTAAGCTTCGACAACGTCAGTAATGGTAAATTTACCTTCCCTGTAACCTTGCTGCAGTTGGGTAATTGTTATTTCTTCCAGGTTTAGCTGCGCGGTTTGGACAGCTTTCGGATGATCGGCATACGGCTGACAGGAAATGATGGTCACCAGCAGAATGCATATCAGTAATGAATTTTTAATCTTATTGAAACGCTTACACATATTCTGATTTTTATTCAAAGTTACGGGATTATACTATTTAATTGCACGCAGATAAAAGCGAATGCGACGGATTTACGCGAATTTTCGCCCCCTCGCACAATTGGGGAGAAGGGATTATATAGAGGGAGGAAAGTCGGCATATCAATCCAAACCTTTATCATGCAGAAATTTAGATAATAAGTCCGCGATTTCTACATTGTTCAGATCCGAAAATGGAAAGTGTGTATTCCCATGGATGCCTATTTCGGGCAAATGTACCACGGTTACATCACCGCCGTACCGGTTCACGGCATCTCTCCACAATCTGGCCATTTCAAGACGTGCACGCCAACCGTCCTGGCCTGGATTTCCCATCGGTTGGTCGGGGATATTATCCCCATAGTAAATGATGATTGGGATCTTCGTGAGCTTCATAAAATCAGACATCGGTACGCCAATCGCCGCCAACGGGCCTGCAGAACTATGTATGGGAGGAGGCACTTCTCCTTCCGGGAAGATGAAATTGCTGCCGGGTTCATAAGCTACGACAGCTTTTACCTGCTGATTTTTAACAGCTGTCAGCCAACCGGGACCACCTGATTGCGAGTGAGTAACGAGGATTCCTTGCCCGATTTTGTTAAAAAGTTCAGAAACGGCATCCGAAATCACTTCCATGTCAAAAGGCCCGGTGTTGGGTGTCATTTGACGAAAATATTGGTTCAGCGTTTCCGGATCTTTTGCGAACTGAACACCCGGGAAATAATCGGGCCATATACCAATGCGAAATGTACCAAACCACTCCTGCTCATCGGCTGTAGGCGTGATAGTTGCTGCCACGGTACTGCGACCAGCATTACCTCTTCGCGGCTGATCGATGAGATATACCCCGAAACCACGCCTCAGGAAAATATTTTGAAAGCCTTCCCGTCCGTCGGGGGTGGTTTCCCATGTCTTAGAGAACTGCCCAAAACCGTGCCAGAATACTAAAGGAAACTTGCGGGGTTTCTCCGGGATCTGATAGACGATGTACGCATGGTCGCCATGAAAGGTCTGTCCCGCAGGTGTTCGAGTATAAGGGTTAAATGTGCCGGGATTACTAATCACTGTCCCGCCCACAGCAAAGCTTCCTTGTTTCTGAATAACCAGTGACTCGACTCTATCTTTAATCATTACCGTCTTACAAGAAGTGATAATTAAAGTTAAAAATAAAATCGTTCCTGGACATACTAATCTCTTATAATTCGTTTTTATTTTCATTCTGAAATCTGATTTGTTGGGATAGTTGCGGTTAGAAAAATGTTTATAAGTTATAAAAATCAATTTCTTCATTTTTCTGTTTTTTTTGGAATAGAAAATATAAGCCATAAATAATTGCTATATATATTAAAATCTGGTCAAATTTTAATAAAATTAAAACATTATTATTTAATTTTGGTAACTACATACTAAACAAACCCAATCGGGCTTGTTATTTCCATAACTTTAAGAAAATCAGTTGTTTAAAGTGTGTGTTAATCTCCATCATTCCAATTTTTACTTATTTTATTTTCCTGATTTATATTATTATTGGATTGGCAGGCATTGCCCTTTGCGCTTATCCAGTATATACTGGCTTGTATATTATCCAAAATAAGTTTAAGGCAACAATTCTGGTAATATTTGGGTTTTTAGCAAGTTACGGGTGGTTTATACTTTGGGATTGGTTTGCTTCAGTTTGGGTTCAATCTTTATATTATCGTTTAGAGTATCCCCTTTTTTAATAAATTCGGTATAAACAAATAAGATTAAACCAAAAAGAGAGATGTATAACAACAAATCATTTGTCCTTTTTGCTAAAAGATCAGAAGTACTACCTATCACGATCCCGTCTTTTCTATCGTATAATATTATATCCTTATGATAACCCATGATGGTAAAACCATAGTTCCCAGGAGACAAATACTCAATGTTTCCAACTCCTTCAAATATTCTCGGCTCCACCCATTGCAAATAAACAAAACTTGTAAATCTTTGTGCAATATATTTACTATTATAACTATTATTTTTCTTTGTTTTTTCATTTGGATCAAAGGAATTGTTGAATATGATAAAAAAATATTCACAATTCTTTAAAGCGTTTTCTAAACTATCATTATAGGAAATGAATTTAATTTTTACTTTAATATTTTCATTAGGAAGAAATGCGGAACTTGATTTTAATAATATATGCCCCATGAAATTTACATTATCTGACATTGACTGAAATGGTATTTCATATTCAACACCTTTATAATATTGAAAAAATAATTTACTTAAAAAAATAGTAAAAGTTATAACAATAATTACCGATATGTATTTTCGCCAATTTGTTTTCTTCATAGCGGCATATTTTTCCACAATGAAAAATAGATTAAAAACATTGTAATAATACGAATAAATCACTACTGACCGACTAAATTAATATAAAAGAGGGTACTCCCAAATGGTTTCCCCTCAATGTTGTAGTTTTGTTTTGCACCAAAAAACTTCAACATGGGTAAAGATACAGAAATAAAATTAGTCGG
>Ga0265292_1000487_pt1 | contig 55975 bp, 52 predicted proteins | sample Munlanlewell296A_FD_189080 | JGI IMG/M metagenome (GOLD analysis project Ga0265292, IMG submission 189080) | Leachate microbial communities from a municipal landfill in Southern Ontario, Canada - Leachate well 296A | ecosystem: Engineered > Solid waste > Landfill > Unclassified | place: Canada... | reverse complement strand
TTCTTAAGGACGCAGTTAAATAATTTCTTACAAAAGCGCGCTTTTGAAAAAATCCCCCCTGCCTAGGCCGGAGGGGATTTTTTATGCCTATTATTAAAGGCCTAACTTTAAGCTTTAAATTACAGGGTTTTACTCATATTTATAAAAATATCGTAAGTGGTTTTAAGTTCGTCAAGTGATTTGTGGCTAATATTGCGTATTAGCGCTTGAGGGTCGGAAATCTGATTTTCTTTTTGGTTTTCTTTCTTTTGGTTGGTTTCTTCCGGCTTCGTTTCTCCGGGCTTTATGGGGTTTAAATAGTTATAAAATAAAGTTTTGGCGCTGTCGTTTAAGTCGTGGGCCAGTTTTAAATGTTTACTCGCGTCATTATAAAGTGTTTTTAATATTTTAGTTTTTGAAACTGATTGTTTTTCCAGCCGGTCGATGTCAGATGAAATTTTATCCAAACGGCTGTCAGCAATTTTTAATAAATTAGCTTCTTCAAAAATAAGAATAAAATTTATTGAATTTTTATAATACTCGCTAAAAACTCCTTCTCTAAAATATTTTAATTCTTTAGCCAAGCTTTTAATTGAATCTTGATTAATGTTTTCGCTACCCAACTTTTCACTGGAGTTATCGTAATAATCTTTTATTTTATCGGTCTGGTTTAATAAGTTTGTTTGTATTTTGTCCCACGGGTCGCTGACTTTTATCGATTCCACCTCACTTTTTAGTTCGTTTAATTCGTCATAGGACGCGGTTAGGGCGTCGGTAAGGGACTCCTTTTTAGATTCCAGAGCGGAAACAACAGTTGTTGTTGAGGCGGTTGAGCCGGGATTTTGATCTATTTGGTCGGCAAAAACAACGCTTTCAAATGAAAAAATACCCAAAAAAAGACTTAAGATCGCAAAAACCATAACCATTATTTTTTTATAGATATTCATTATTGCGATGCCTTGTTAAGCAAATCATTTATTTTCTGATCATATCGGGAATTAGTCGAAGTTGGAGTTGGAACCGTTTCAGTCACTAATGTTTTTTTGTTGTTGGCAACTTGATCAATTTGGTTGTTGGTTGCCGCCGTTGAATTGTCTAAATAAGTTATTTCTTTTAAAGTGACGTTGATAGAGTTATTTATTTCATCCGCCTCGGTTATAACGCTTTTTTGATCTAGTCCAGGCAGTAAAATAGGGGAGAAATTTTTATTCACATAAGAAACACCGCCAAATATTGTCAGAAGAAGAATAATTCCGAAAGCGGTTACGGCTGATACTCTTAAAAAATCGAAAATGCTTCTAAAACTAAAAGTTGTAATGAAAGGCGTGGTTTCCGGCTTTACTAAAGATAAAAGCAAAACGCGCGATTTTTTGGAATAACCGCTTTCTGGTTCAATGCTTTTAAATTCGCTTAAAATTTTTATTAATTTTTCCTCTGTCATTTTTCTAAAATATCTTTTAATTGTTTTATTGCCCGGTGTTGTAAAACTCTTACGGTTGTTTGAGGTTTATTTAAAGCTATTGCGATTTCTTCATAAGAAAGCTCTTCGATAAATCTCATTATAATCACGTTCTGATATTCGTCTTTGAGCCGGGGGATGGCTTTTTTCACTCTTTCTATTTCAAATTTAATACCAATTTTTTCTATTTCTAAATCGTTTTCTCCTTGCTCTGCGGCGTCTTCGATATCTAAAGTGATCTTTCTGGTTCGCCAGTGATCTATGATTTTGTTTCTAGATATTTGATATAGCCAGCTGGAAAAAGGGAATCCTTTGTGCTGGTATTTTTCGATATTCTGCAAAGCGCTTAGAAAAACCTGATGGGTGAGGTCCTCAGCTTCCTCACGGTGGCCCACTTTAAGATAAACAAACCGGTAAATCTGTGGTTGGTATTTATCGTAAAGCAGGCCAAAAGCCGAGGCCTCGCCCTTAATGGCATTTTCAATTATCTTTTTCTCGCCATCTAACATATAAAACGATAGAATAAGGCTAAAGTTTCAAAAAAACCGCTAATCACGGCTTTTTCGATTATAGCATATATTTGTAGTTTTTCTACAAAAAGTAGGCCATTCGGCTCCCTCGGGACTGAGGACTCGGGACGAACGTCTGAGAGTCTCAGGCTCGATGAGCTCAAGTGCGGTCATAATAAACTATACATATGTTTTTTTACTGCCCTTCTTCACGTAAAGTTACGAAAGACACTTCTTCGCCTTTATTATTGGCGAAGCGCTTCGAAGCTGTTTTTGCAGCGAAGAAGTGAGCGGGATACGAGAATCGAACTCGCGTCTCGTGCTTGGCAAGCACGTGTACTGCCACTGTACGAACCCCGCAATAAACTAGGATTTAGTATTTAGCGACTAGTAATTAGTATAAAGAAAAATTTTCAATTTTCAACTAATTAACCGACATAAACTGACGTTTTTATTTTCTCTAACTACTAACTCCTAAATTCTAATTACTATTTTTGTCCGCCCACCAGGACTCGAACCTGGAACCGTTTGCTTAAGAGGCAACTGCTCTACCAATTGAGCTATGGGCGGTCCCTGCGCTCTCGGAGGGATTCGAACCCCCAACGACTGCTTCGAAGGCAGTTATGATATCCATTTCACTACGAGAGCAATGATTATTTCTAATCTTCAGTGTATAATTAAAAATAAAGAAATTCAACATTTTTATGGCTAAAACAAGTATTCCAAAAGAAATTTTAGAAATTGCTCAAAAGCTTGAAGAAGGTGGCCTGCCTGCCGGTAGGCAGGGATTTGAGGCGTATTTGGTGGGCGGTTGCGTTAGGGACATTTTATTGAATAGAGAGCCAAAGGATTGGGACATTGCTACTAATGCTAAGCCAGAGGAAATTCAAAATATTTTTTCCTCCTTCGCTGGAGCTACAAAGGACAAGCCGGCTACGGTTTATAATAACGAGTTTGGTACTGTTGGTGTCAAAACTGGATCTGACGACCCTAAATTAAAAATAGTTGAAATTACCACCTACAGGACAGAAGGCAAATATACCGACAAAAGGCATCCGGATGAAATTAAATTCGCCAAAACGATCGAGGAAGACCTATCCAGACGCGACTTCACAATTAATTCAATCGCGCTGAAATTACCAATTACCAATTACCAATTACCAAAAATTATTGATCCTTTCGGTGGGCAAGAAGATTTAAAGAAAAAAATCATTCGCACTGTCGGAAATCCGGAAGAAAGATTTAACGAAGATGCTTTGCGTTTAATGCGGGCGGTCAGGTTTGCGGCGGAACTGGGGTTGTCCGCTGGATGGCGAATCGAAGAAAAAACTTTTTCGTCAATAAAAAAACAAGCCGGACTTTTAGAAATGATTGCCAAAGAAAGAATCAGGGATGAGTTTGAAAAAATAATTGTGACCGGCGACGCAACAAAAGGTATTGAGCTTTTGGAAGATACGGGGCTTTTAAAATATATAATTCCCGAATTGCGGGAGGGGATTAACGTCAAACAAAACCGCCATCACATTTATACGGTTTGGGAGCATAATTTAAAAACTTTCGATTACTCCGTTAAGAAAAATTATTCTTTGGAAGTCCGTTTGGCGAGTTTGTTTCATGATATCGGAAAGCCGAAGTCCAAAAGAGGCGAGGGTTCTGATTCCACTTTCTATGGCCACGAAGTCGTAAGCGCCAAGATGGCTATAAAAATTTTAGACCGCTTGCGATTTTCTAAATCGCTTATAGAAAAAGTCGCGCATTTAGTGAGGTACCACATGTTTTATTACAATGTCGGCGATGTTACCGAGGCTGGCGTAAGAAGATTTTTAGCGCGTGTCGGTTCGGAAAATATCGATGATCTCATAAAAGTCAGGGAAGCGGACAGAATCGGTTCTGGTGTTCCTAAAGCGGTTCCCTATAAATTGCGCCACCTGCTTTTTATGATTGAAAAAGTAAAAAAAGATCCGATTTTGCCTAAAATGCTGAAGTTAAACGGCAATGAACTGATGGAATTATTAAATATCCAGCCGGGACCGAAAGTCGGCTTTATCTTGAATATTTTACTTGAAGAGGTTTTAGACGACCCGAAAAGAAATGAAAAAGAATATTTATCCAAGCGCGCGGTTGAGATTTATAAATTATCCGATAAAGAATTAAAAAAATTATCCGACAAAGCAAAAGAATCAAAAGAGGAGTTTGAATCCGGCGAAGAAGAGGAGATGAAGAAAAAATATTGGGTGAAATAAAAGTCTGAAATGGTCGGGCTGCTGGGAATCGAACCCAGTCTTTACGCACCCGAAGCGCACGTACTACCGGTATACTACAGCCCGTTAAATCAGATTCTAGCAGAAAAAGGAAAATAAAAAAAGCTTGCTTTTTTTATTGGGAACTTTTGTTTATACTTAAAATATGAATCCCACACATAACTTGCATAGTTATTGTTGCGGGGTTTGAAATTTTAATAAAATTTGCACCAACGAGGTATTTTTAAGGACCGGTTCATTCTTGAAATGCTTTGTCCCGCCTATGACAGTTATAGGTGGGACGTCGCGGCGCAAGTTATGTGTGGGATGAATTTATACGACGACTTAAAAGAAAGAGGGCTGATATACCAAGTTTCTAACGAAGAGGCTGTAAAAAAATACTTCGATAAAAAGGGGCATTTTTACGCGGGTTTTGATCCGACGGCCACAAGCTTAACAATCGGGAATTTATTGGTCATTACTCTTATGAAGCGTCTGGAAAAAGCCGGATTAAAACCCATCGCGCTGGTTGGGGGAGCAACGGGGATGGTGGGCGACCCAAGCGGAAAATCTCAAGAGAGGGTTTTGAGAAGTCAAAAAGACGTAAAAGAGTCAACTGCCGCGATAAAAAAACAGCTAGCCAATTTTTTTGAAATCAAGAAAATAAAATTTGTTAACAATCTTGATTGGTTCTCAAAAATATCTTTGATAGAATTTTTGCGCGATGTCGGCAAAAGATTTTCCGTAAACGAAATGCTTGCCAAAGAAGCGGTAAAAAGCCGTCTTCAGGGAGGAATTTCTTATACTGAATTTAGTTATATGCTTTTACAGTCGTATGATTTTTTAAATTTGCATAAAAAATTCGATTGTCGTTTGCAAATTGGCGGTTCTGACCAGTGGGGCAATATTACTGCCGGCATAGAATTAGTTAGGAAAAATTCCGGTGAAGAAGTTTATGGGTTTACGGCGCCGCTGATTACTAATTCTGACGGAGTTAAAATAGGAAAATCAGAGTCCGGAACTATTTGGCTGGACCCTAAGTTAACCTCTCCATACGCTTTTTACCAGTTTTGGATGAATGTTGACGACAAAGACGCCGTAAGATTTTTAAAATACTTTACTTTTTTGACTTTGGAAAAAATAAAGGAAATTGAAAAAGAATTTTCAAAAAACCCCCAAAATAGGGAAGCTCAAAAAGCGTTGGCAAAAGAAATTACCGTATTTGTTCATGGCGAAAGCGCTTACAAGAGGGCGCAAAAAATCTCCGAAGTTCTTTTTTACGGCGATGTCAAAAAATTAAACAAGAAAGAATTGGAAGAAGTTTTATTGAATACCGAAGTTGTAAAATTGGAAAAATTTGATTCTTTAAATGTCGTTGATCTGCTTGTTTTGGCCAAAGTTGTAGACTCCAAACGCCAGGTTCGCGAAGACATTTTAAATCGGGCGATTGAAATAAACGGAGAAAAGACGATAAGCGCGAGCTTTGCCATAAATAAAAAGAATCTTTTGTTTGGAAAGTATTTAGTAATAAAAAGAGGCAAAAAGGACTATAGGTTTGCCGTTGTGAAGTAATTTGGGTTTGACAAGTGTGCGATAATATTTTAGTTTTAGTTTAGAAACTTGTAAAAATAAATCTTTCTATAAGAAGGGGGTGTATTATGCCGAAAATGATTGTTACTAATATCCACGAGAGACTGGTGGTTTGTTATATGATGGCTACCCGGCAACTGACAAAATTGTCTGATACGTTTTTTCATATTATTCGGCTTCATACGCGGGAACCGCATAACGCGGCAAATCATCTCAACGGATACCGCGCGTATGCCCAAACTGAAATAGCCGACATAATAACTCAATTGAAAAAGATGTGCGCGGTGCTGAATCTTTCGTTTAATGAAACGTGTGAATTGGCGGACAAGAGAGATAAAGAAAAAGAAGCCGAATTCAAGAGGAAGTATCCCAATGATGCATGGGTATAGAAAGGAGGATTGCATGAAGTCGAAAAAAGACGGAATTGCGGAGAGGAAGGGAATTAAATTTTCCGGCAACCTCGATGCAAAGGATTATTGTGAAAAGAAAAACAGGCATTTGGTGATCTGTAAATTTCCGGCAGGCGCTAGAAAAGATATTTCTAACGATGGGAACGTTCTCGACAACCCGGGCCGTTTCCTGATTGAGAGTCTTTCCTGAACGATTGTGTAGTTAAAGGCCCGACCATGCCTTGAGCGCAAGCTCTAAATGGTCTTTTTTATTGCTCGTAAACTAACTACTAAATTCTAACTACTAGTTACTGGTTTCGCGGTGCTTCGGCGTTACCCAAAATCCTAATTTAAATTTACCGCCGAGCATTAACCTTGTTTGCGATTCTATTGCCGGAAACGCTCCAAAAATTATTAAGGTGAAAGGCATTAAAATCCACTGGATAAAATATAAAAAATAATGCCGTTTTTTAAACCACTTTGGTTTTGGCGGAAGCAAGGCAACTCCCAAAACCGCTGAAGTTACAATGCCGATCATTGCTAAGTTCATAATTGTTTTTGTCACCAAAGGGAGATTGTATGAAAGGATGGAAAATTTAAAATCCGGCCCGCCTAAAATTATAGGCAGCCAGCCGAGCGCGAAAATTATTAAAGAATTTGTTGCCCATGAATGAAATCCTTCTATATAATTAAATTTCCAGTAAAGTTTTTTGGTCCAAGGAATTTCTTTATTTTTCTTAAACCCGTTTAAAAGATAGGGGATATTTTCGCAGCCCCAGCCCCATCGGCGCTGTTGTTTATATTGGTTTATCATTGTTTGCCAGAAAGTCGGCGCGACATTTGCATCCATTGAAACAGGATAGTCCAAAGGCACAACTCGCCAATCACCGTTATAGTGAAGATAGCACTGCCAGAAAATTCTTGAGTCCTCGGAAACAATGTCTGTTTGCCAAAATCCTATTTCCACAATCGCCTTGAAAGGCATTGAGTGCGATGAAAAAGTGGTTAGTCGTTCGGGGCGGGATTGTTGGATCATATGCCAGAAGGTGGAGGAAAAAGCGATAACTCGCGCTAAAGCCGGCGCTTGAAAAATATTATTTGTAAAAAGTGAAACCGGCTGAAAACTTGATCGTTGCGGATTTTTCGCGGTTAAAAATGAGTAAGTTAAAATGCCGAAATAATCGAGAGGAACTTGCGTGTCCACGTCAAAAACAGAAACCAGTATGTTATCATATGATGATAACAACGCGGATTTACGCTGATTACTACGCGGATTTACGCTGATTATTTTTTTATTTTCTTCAATAAGAGGATCGATAATCAATTCCTTCGCCTTTCTTCCGGCCCAAGTTTCATTGGATCCCTTGCCTGGGATTTCGTTGGGTAAATCGGCGGGGTGGGTAGTGATTAAAAATTTAAAAAATTTATTTCCGTATTCTTTTTCTATTTTTTTAGCAGTTTGCTGCGCAACTTCGCCTGCTTTTTGTTCCGTGGCTAAAACAATAATAAATTTATCTTTCGGATAATTTGTATTTGCCAAAGCTTCAAAACTTTCTTTTATCACCTCGTAGGGCTCACTGTACATCGGAAGTATTATGAGATGGTAAATATTCTGCCAACTCGTAACTCGTAACTCGTAACTCGTAATTAATTTTTCCAGCCAATTTATTTTCAGATTCTTTTTTATTCTTTTAAACGTGGAGCGTAAATGAAGAGAAAGATAAATTGTTTTAAGCAGCCAATAAATGTCAAAAAGAATAATAAAAATAGCCACCCCTGTGGGAAATAGCCATGACAGCAAAAACATTAAAATTATCGTTATCCAGGATAAGAGCCCCGGGATAAATTCATAAAATCGCATTCGATTCATTACAACATATTAGTTTAAAAAAACCTTGAATTCAAATAAAATTAATGCATATAATGTGTTTGTAGCTCCGATGCTTCGGTCGGAGTCCCGATCCAAAAGCGTCGGGATTGATGGTCTGTGGTTTATTAATGGCCCCATCGTCTAATGGTTAGGACATCAGGTTTTCATCCTGAAAATCGGAGTTCGATTCTCCGTGGGGTCACAATGCAAAAACGAGTTTTTATAATTCATGGTTGGGGCGGTTATCCTGAAGAAGGATGTTTTCCTTGGCTTAAAAAAGAATTAGAAAACAAGGACTTTAAAGTTTATAATCCCGCGATGCCAAATTCGCTTCGTCCAACGATTAAAGAGTGGGTATCTTTTCTCGCAAAGCAAATCGGAATTCCTGACAAAAAAACAATTTTATTCGGGCATTCAATAGGCGCGCAAACAATTTTAAGATATTTGGAATCCCTTGAAGAAAGCGCGGAAATTGAAGGAGTGGTGATGCTTGCCGGGTGGGTCAATCTTACTCCCATTGCTTACGAAGCAGAAGAAGACGCAAAGATAGGTAGTCCCTGGATTGAAACTCCTATAAATTGGGAGAAAGTTAAAAAGCATGCTAACAAATTTATAAGTATTTTTTCAGACGACGATTCTCTTGTCCCTTTTTCAGATTCAAAAATATTTGGAGAAAAACTTGGCGCAAAAATTATCGTAGAGCATAACAAAGGGCATTTCAGCGGAAGCGATGGAATTACGGAATTACCCTCCGCGCTCAACTCCATATTAGAAATTGCCAACAAGAGTTAGTAATACATAGCCGATAGTTAGGAGTAATTTTATTATGAAAATTCTCGCCATTGAAACAAGTTGCGATGAGACAGCCATTGCTTTAGTTGACGCAAAAGGCGGCGTTAAGCAACCGCGTTTTAAAATTGAAAAAAATTTAGTTGCCAGCCAGATAAAAATTCACCGGCCATTTGGCGGAGTAGTTCCTAATCTTGCCAAACGCGAACATCTTAAAAACTTGCCGGTTCTTTTCAAACAACTAACAGCTAACAACAAACAATTAAAACCTGATTTGATAGCCGTAACTGTCGGACCAGGGCTTGAACCGGCGCTTTGGACCGGAATAAATTTTGCGCGCGATTTGTATCGCAAATTAACAATCAACGACAGACGACCAACAACCAAGATTATCGGGGTTAATCATTTGGAAGGCCATCTTTATTCCAATGTTCTTGAGAACATTGGAATAAAGAATAGCCGGGAATTGGAATTCCCGGCTATCGCTTTGATAATCAGCGGAGGACACACGATTTTGTTGAATGTTAAAAATATGGCGAGTTGGAAAAAAATAGGAGAGACCGTTGATGACGCAGCGGGGGAGTGTTATGACAAAACCGCCAGACTATTAGAATTGCCTTATCCCGGAGGCCCTGAAATAGAAAAATTGGCAAAAAAAGGCGATCCGAACACGATTCAATTTCCAAGGCCGATGATTCATCAGAAAAATTACGATTTCAGCTTTTCTGGGCTTAAAACTTCCGTGCTGTATTTTTTCAGGGAAAACAGAAATGAAGAGTTTGTAAAAAAATACAATCTTTCAAAAAAACCGGACAAAATATCTAAAGCCGATATTGCCGCCAGCTTCCAGCAGGCGGTGTTTGATGTTTTAATCGCAAAAACATTAAGAGCGGTTAAAGAATTTAAAGCCAAATCGCTTATAATAGGAGGAGGAGTTGCTGCTAATAGGTCGCTTCAAAAAGAATTTAAAAAAAAGATAAAAAAAGATAATTTAAAATTGAATTTATTTATTCCCTCGCCTAAGTTTTGTACTGACAACGCAGCGATTATTGCCGCGGCCGGGTATATAAGTTTTTTAAAAAATAAGAAAATAGCGTTAAAGGCCCAGGCGAATCTGAATTTATAAAATAAAATTATAAATGTCTTTTTTTATAAAAAATTACGATTGGAAACTTAACGGCGCGGTTTTGTTTTTATCTTTTTTGAGTTTGTTAAGTTTATTTAGCACAAAGCCCGGGCTTTTTTATAAACAACTGCTCTGGATAATAATCGGAATTTTTATCGCCTTTTTAATAACCCAAATTGATTGGCGCTCGCTTGTGAATTACAAAGGAGTGGTTTGGGGATTTTATATTTTCACCGTTTCGCTTCTAGCCCTTACGTTGTTTTTGGCTCCACAAATAAGAGGAGCTAGAAGTTGGATTCCTCTGGGGTCTTTTCAGTTACAGCCATCGGAATTTGTTAAAATAGCTCTTATAATATTTTTAGCGAATTTTTTTAGCAAACGGCATAAAAGCATCGCGCTTGTTTCTAATCTAGTTTATTCCTTCGCGCTTTTTATACTCCCCGCTGCTCTTATTATGGCACAGCCGGATTTCGGTTCGGCTCTATTGGTTTTTTCCATATGGTTTGGGTTTGTTTTAGTGTCAGGCATAAGATATAAGCATTTGGCGATAATTATCCTCACTCTTTTAGTGGTTGCGGCGATGATGTGGAATTTTGCTTTGCAAGATTATCAAAAAGAACGAATTACGGGTTTATTTTTTTCACAAAGAGACGCATTGGGGATAAATTACAATGTAATTCAGTCAAAAATAGCCATAGGATCGGCCGGATTTTTTGGCAAGGGGTTTAAACAAGGTTCGCAAGCTCAGCTTGGATTTTTGCCAGAAGCGCAAACTGATTTTATTTTCGCCGCCATAGTGGAGGAATGGGGGCTTATTTCCGCTTTTTTAATTTTCGCCGTTTTTCTGCTAATGATTTTACGCATTGTTAAGATCGGTTTGGATGCCGACAATAATTTCGGAAAATTTCTTTGTTTGGGGTCGGCAATATTGTTTTTAGCGAATTTTTTGTTTAATATAGGTTCAAATATCGCTTTGACTCCTGTTATAGGCGTGCCTTTTCCGTTTCTAAGTTATGGCGGATCGCACATAATAACTGATTTTATTTTAATCGGCTTTATCCAAGCGGTTAAAATCAGAAGAGCATAAAAAATGAATGAAAAATAAATTTTTTTCAAAAAAGTTTTTCGTCATCACCCTTCTTTTATTATTAGCCTTTGGGTCGGGGGCTTATTTTCGCCAATCGTTAAAGCCTATTTCTCCAGGCGTTGGCGCTCAAACCGTTGAGGTTTGGGTTAAGCAAGGGGACGATATCAATCAAGTGGCGGAAGTTTTAAAAGCAACCGGCTTAGTCAAGTCAAAAATTTTATTTGAATTTTACGGGTTTTTGACCGGCGGCGCTTTTTTGCTTCAACCGGGACTTCATTATATATCAAGCGCGCAGTCGGCCTCGGAAATTCTTGATAAATTATCTTCGAAGCCCAGCGAAGTCGCCCTTATGGTATTCCCGGGACTAACTCTGAAAGAGATTGAGGAGAGATTGGTAGCGATAAAAGTTATTTCTAAAGGCGAACTGGTTAATTTTGACCCAGCGCCTTTTAAAAAAAACTACTCCTTTTTAGCTGGAGCGATTTCTCTTGAGGGGTTTATTATGCCCGATACGTATAATTTTTTTGCATATTCTGACGTAAATAATGTAGTTAAAATTTTTTTGGATAATTTCCAAGAAAAAACTAAGGACTTAAAAGATTCTAAGGGGTTGACTTTTTTAAAGCGAAAGGATATATTTGAAAAGCTAGTGGTTGCTTCTTTATTGGAAAAGGAAATACCAGATATTGTCGAAAGGCAAATCGCCGCAGGCATCCTTGAGAAGAGATTAAAAAATAATATTCCTCTTCAAGTGGACGCCACAATATTTTATTTCAAATGCGAGGGAAAGTTTTTGGGATGCGCCAACGTTGTTCGCAAAGATTACAAAAAACCCTCGCCTTTTAATACTTATTTAAATAAAGGCTTGCCGCCCGCGCCGATAAGCAATCCCAGTACGGAGGCCATTGAGGCGGCGATAAATCCCGTTAATTCTAATTACTGGTATTATCTTTCCGATCCAAAAACAAAGAGAACGATATTTAGCTCGACCTTTGACGAACATAACGAAAACCGCTACAAGTATTTAAAAATGTAAATGGGGGTTGACACGAGGTATATAAATAGTATTAAATATTTATAATATTCATATTCTAATTTCATCCAATTAGATTTTGGCACTTTTTAGTCCGTCAATTTCGGATAGAGTATTTTTTTGTTCGATTTTTTCCTACATTGCCATGGATAAAAAAACCCCGGTAAAAAATTTCTCTTCCATTCCCGCGCCTGTATTAGAGCAGCCTTTTTTGGCGCAATCGTTATCTGATAGTTGGGACTGGTTTATTAAAAAAGGATTAAAAGAGCTTTTTGAAGAAATTTCTCCTATTAAAGATTACTCCGGTAAAGAACTGGAGCTTTATTTTGTTGATTATTATTTTGACGAGCCTAGATATGACGAAGAAACCACGCGAGAGAAGGGCCTTACTTACGAGGCGCCACTTCGGGCAAAAATAAAACTCGTAAACCACTTAACCAACGAAACCAAAGAAGAAGAGGTTTATTTAGGGGATTTTCCGATTATGTCTTCGAGAAGTACCTTTATAATGAACGGCGTTGAAAGAGTGGTGGTTTCTCAAATTATCCGTTCAAGCGGCGTTTATTTCAGCGCTAATATTTCAAGAGGGAGAAAGTTATTTGGAGCTAAGATTATACCAAACAGGGGAAGCTGGTTGGAATTTGAGACGGAGGTTGACGGATATATAGGCGTCAAAATAGACAGGAAAAGAAAAGCGCCAGTAATCGACCTTCTAAGAATTTTTGCCGCTGGAACTAAGACTCCCTTGAATGATAATCAAAAAATTATTGACCTGTTCAAAGACACCGACACTGGTTCTTTGAAATTTATCCAAGCGACTCTTAAAAAAGACATTGCCAAAAATACTGAGGAATCTTATCTCGAAATTTATAAGCGTCTCAGGCCGGGCGATTTGGCAACTGCTGAAAACGCCAAAAGTTTGATTGACGCGATGTTTAAGAGGGTTGACCGGTACAGTTTGTCTTCGGTGGGAAGATTTAAAATTAACCAGCGGTTGGGATTTAAAAATAAAAACACCACCATCCTTGATTACGAAGACCTTCTAAATATTATCAAAGAAATAATCCGGTTAAATAATGATCCTAGTTCTCAGCCGGACGATATTGACGATTTGGGTAACCGCCGGATAAGAGGAGTCGGCGAACTTTTACAGAACCGCCTTTATGTCGGCTTTGCCAGAATGCGGCGGAACATACAAGATAAAATTTCTACCTCTGATTTGAGAACCGTTTCCGCCGTGCATTTAATAAGCGGCCGCCCGCTTGTTGTGGCAATGAAAGATTTTTTGGTTTCTTCCCAATTGTCGCAATTTATGGATCAGCACAATATTTTAGCGGAAGTCGAACACAAGAGAAGATTGTCCGCGATGGGGCCAGGAGGATTAACCAGAGAACACGCTGGTTTTGAAGTGAGAGACGTTCACTCCTCCCATTACGGAAGAATTTGTCCTATTGAAACTCCCGAAGGACAAAATATCGGATTGATAAATCATTTAGCGAGCTACGCGAGAATCAGCGAATTGGGTTTTCTTCAAACGCCATACTTTAAGGTTAAAAACGGAAAAGTTACCGACGAATATATCTGGCTCGATGCTTTTGAAGAAAAGAAATATAAAATCGCTCACAGCGGAGTGAAACTTGATGAAAGCAAAAAGATTATAGATAAAATTGTTGAAGTAAGAATTCACGGCGAACCGAAAACTTGCGCCAGAGATCAAGTCGAGCTTATGGATATTGCTAATACTCAATTAGTTAGCGTTGCTACTTCGCTTATTCCGTTTGTGGAAAACGACGATGCGAACCGGGCGCTTATGGGATCAAACATGCAGAGGCAGGCGGTGCCGCTTCTTTTTCCACAGGCTCCGCTTGTAGGAACCGGCTTAGAAGACAAAGTGGCCAAAGACTCAGGAAGAGTGGCTGTAGCTATAGATGACGGAGAAATTATCGAGGTTGACGCAGACAAAATTGTTTTAAAAACAAAAAAAGAATTAAAGGTATATAACCTATTTAAATATCAAAGATCCAATCACTACACCTGTTTTTCGCAAAAACCAACAGTAATGAAGGGCGAGCATGTTAAAAAAGGCGAAGTTTTAGCCGATGGGCCGTCCACTGAAAATGGAACTTTAGCCTTGGGGCAAAATCTACTAGTTGCTTTTTTGTCTTGGGAAGGCGGAAATTATGAAGACGCGATCATTCTCTCGGAGAGAGTCGTTAAAGAAGGGATTTTTTCTTCTATCCACATAAAAGATTTTTATTGCGATGTCAGAGATACTAAGCTCGGTCCGGAAATGACCACCAATGACATCCCCAATGTTTCAGAAGAAAAATTAAGGAACCTCGATGAAGAAGGAATTATAAGAATAGGAGCCGACGTTAAAGCCGGAGATATTTTAGTCGGGAAAATTTCTCCAAAAGGAGAAACCGAACTGACCCCTGAAGAAAAACTTTTGCGGGCAATATTTGCTGAAAAAGCCAGCGACGTTAAAGATACTTCGCTTCTTTTGCCGCATGGAGAATCAGGAAGGATTATCGGCGTTAAAATATTTTCTCGAGATAGGGGCGACAAACTTGAGCCTGGAGTTATTAAAAAAATTCAAATAGAAGTAGCCCAGCTTAGGAAAATAACCGTTGGAGATAAATTAGCCGGGCGCCACGGTAATAAAGGCGTTATTTCTTCAATTAGGCCGCTTGAAGATATGCCTTATCTTGAAGACGGAACGCCAGTTGATATTGTTTTAAATCCGTTAGGAGTTGCTTCGCGTATGAACCTTGGACAAATTTTAGAAACGCATTTAGGATTAGCGGCTAAAACTTTGGGCTATCGGGCAGTTACTCCGGTATTTGTTGGAGCTACCGAAGAGGCGATTAAGGTCGAGCTTAAAAAGGCCGGTTTTAAAGAAGATGGAAAACTTCCGTTATATGATGGCAGAACAGGCAAAAAATTTTCAAAACCAATTACCGTCGGCTATGTTTATATGCTTAAACTCGATCATTTAGTAGAGGATAAAATTCATATGCGTGCCACCGGGCCTTATTCGCTTATTACCCAGCAGCCTTTGGGAGGCAAGGCGCAATTCGGCGGCCAGAGATTTGGAGAAATGGAAGTTTGGGCTCTTGAAGGATATGGCGCCGCTCATATTTTACAAGAAATGCTTACCACAAAATCAGACGATATTTTCGGCCGCGCTGCCGCGTATGAAAGCATAATTAGAGGAGAAGAAATTAAAAATCCCAACATTCCGTCCGCGTTCAATGTCTTAGTCAGCGAATTGAAGGCGTTGGCATTAAATATCGAAGTTGATAAAAAGGACAAAAAATAAGGGCTTGGTTGAAAAATTCAAGCCAACGGCGCAGAATTTTTCATCACCAAACCTTACCGGAGCACATAAATTAAAACAAAAAGTTTAACGTAAATATAAAAATAAAATAAATAATTTTCTGAGCGCATAGTCAGATAATTTATGTGCTCGGTTATACATAATTAGCATGTCAGAAGCAGATTTTAATTCAATAAAAATAAGCGTTGCTTCGCCGGAAAATATTTTGTCGTGGTCTCACGGCGAGGTTATCAAGCCGGAAACCATAAATTACAGGACGCAGCGTCCGGAAAAAGACGGATTATTTTCCGAGCGTATTTTCGGACCGACTAAAGATTACGAATGTTATTGTGGCAAATATCGAAAAATTCGTTATAAAGGCGTTGTTTGCGATCGTTGCGGAGTAGAAGTTACGCATTCAAGCGTTAGACGCGAAAGAATGGGCCATATCAGCTTAGCTACTCCTGTTACCCATATCTGGTTTCTTAAAGTCATTCCTTCAAAAATCGGTTTGTTCACCAATATTCCCATTCAAAAATTGGAAAAAGTTATTTATTATGCCGCGTATGTAATTACTTCGATTAACGAAGAAGCGAGGAAAAGAGTTTTAAAAGAAATAGGCTCGGAATTTGATGTTAAAAAGAAAGGATTGAATAAGCAAAAATCAAAAGACTTAGAAACGGCAACTGAGCAGATTAGAGATTTAATTGCGGATCTTTCTGTAGGACAGATTTTATCCGAGGCCGAATATTTTACTTTGTCTAAAAAATTTGGAGACGTTTTTGAGGCTGGTAGCGGGGCTGAAGCCATTAAAAAAATACTAGAGGGCGTTGATTTAAAAAAGGATTATAATCAGGTTGAAAAAGATTTAGAAACCACCAAAGAAGAGCTTAAAAGGAAAAAACTTCTTATTCGATTAAAACTTCTGCATTCGTTTATTAAAGCAAAACTAAGGCCTGAATGGATGGTAATGAATGTGCTTCCGGTTTTACCTCCGGAGCTTCGACCCATGGTACCGCTTGATGGTGGCCGTTACGCCACTTCCGATTTAAATGATTTGTACAGGCGCGTTATAAATAGAAATAATCGTTTGAAAAAATTATTAGAGCTTAACGCGCCGGAAATTATTATTGTTAATGAAAAAAGAATGCTACAAGAAGCGGTTGATGCCTTATTCGACAATTCCATAAGATTTGGCACTGCTGCTGTTCAAATGTCCAAACAGAAAAAGCCGCTTAGGTCTCTGGCCGATATTTTAAAAGGCAAAAAAGGAAGATTTAGACAAAACTTACTTGGTAAGCGGGTGGATTATTCCGGTCGCTCGGTTATTATTGTCGGACCTGAATTGAAACTTCAAAACTGCGGTCTTCCTAAAAAAATGGCGCTTGAATTATTTAAGCCGTTCGTAATCAGTAGAATTATAAAAGACGGATTGGCTCACACGGTTAAAAACGCCACTCGTCTGATTGAACAAGCTCCAGCCGAAATTTGGGCTATTTTGGAAGATGTCATTGCCGATAAAAAAGTTTTATTAAACCGAGCGCCTACGCTTCATAGGCTGGGTATTCAGGCTTTTAAACCGATTCTCACCGAAGATTTGGCTATTAGAATTCCGCCAATGGTTTGCAAAGCGTTTAATGCTGACTTCGACGGCGACCAAATGGCTGTTCATTTGCCACTTTCCAAAGAAGCTCAAAAAGAAGCCGATGAATTAATGCTTTCAACAAGAAATATTTTAAAGCCTGCCAGTGGCGACCCAATTGTTATTCCTTCCCAGGACATAGTTTTAGGTATTTATTATTTAACTCGGTTAGACAAAGATGCTTTCGGAGCCGGGAAAACTTTTCCTTCTTCTGACGAGGCTCTTTTAGCTTATGATTTTGGTTACGTAGATGTTAACGCTCCGATAAAAGTAAAATTAAGCGACAAAAAAGAACTTACCGAGACAACTATAGGTCGTTTGATTTTTAACTCTGCCTTACCGCAAGATATTGGATTTGTAAACGACGCTTTAAATAGCAAATCTCTTCAAAGATTAACAGCTGAAGTCATAGATATTTATGGCCCTGAAATGACTTGGGAAACAATGGACAAGATAAAAAATCTTGGTTTCAAATACGCAACTCTATCGGCTGTCAGCTGGGGCATGGATGATCTTATAGTCCCCAAAGAAAAACCGAGTATTTTGGCAGAGGCTGAAAAAGAAATCGAAAAAATTCAAGGGCAATACGAAGAGGGGCTTTTAACCGATTCCGAAAGAAGGGCCAGAGTGGTTGATGTTTGGCAAGAGGCTAAAAGGAAAATTTCTAAAGTTGTTCCCGAAGCTCTTAAAATCCAATCAAAATTTAATTCGGTTTTCTCTATTATCGATTCCGGCGCGAGATCTTCTTGGGTTGCAGTTGTTCAGATGATGGGGATGAAGGGTTTGGTTTCTAATCCGAGCGGCGAAATTATAGAATTGCCAATTAAATCGTCATATAAAGAAAGATTGACCCCTTTGGAGTATTTTATTAGTACGCACGGAGCTCGAAAAGGGTTGACCGACACTGCTTTAAAAACCGCTTCAGCCGGATATCTTACGCGCCGGTTAGTGGATGTCGCGCAAGATATAACCATAAGAGAAGATGATTGCGGTACCAGTGAAGGAATTGAAATTTTAAGAAAAGACGGAGAAGAATTCGGGTATTCTTATGAACACCGGGTTTTCGGAAGAGTTTCTTTGGAAGACGTAAAGTCAGGCAATAAAATTTTATCCAGAGCCGGAGAAATAATTGACAGAAAAACCGCTAAAATTATCAGCCAAGACGAAAAGATTCAATCCGTAAAAGCAAGGTCGCCTCTTTATTGTAAAACCTTATACGGTGTTTGTTCCAAATGTTACGGCCTTGATATGGGCTGGGGAGGGCTGATCAAAAAAGGACAAGCAGTCGGGGTTATAGCTGCTCAATCAATTGGAGAACCGGGTACTCAGTTGACAATGAGAACTTTCCATATTGGAGGCGTTGCCGGTCTTGATATTACCCATGGTTTACCGCGGGTTGAAGAGATTTTTGAAGCTCGCTCTCCTAAAGGAAAAGCGATTTTAGCCGAAGAAGACGGAGTAATAGAAGACATCGAACAGCGCGACGCGGTTAAAGCCATAAAGCTTAAAATTCCGAAGAATAAAAAATCAAAAATAATAGAATATATTATTCCTCGAACGGTGGAGGTTTTTGTTGACTTAGGAGCGCGAGTTTCTAAAGGCGACCAACTTTGCGAGGGAAACATGGATCTTAAAGAATTATTTGAGTTTAAAGGCAAAGAAGCCGTTGAGCGTTATATGATAAACGAAATTCAAAGAATTTATGTTCCGGAAGGAAATATTATTAATGACAAACACATCGAAATAATAATAAGGCAGATGTTTTCCAGAGTTAGAATAAAAGAATCAGGAGACACCGATTTTGTTATGGGTGAGGTTATTAGTAAATCCAAATTTTTGGAAATAAATCGCGAGATGAAATCCAAAGGTAAAAAACCGGCGCGAGCGCAACAACTCTTGATGGGCGTAAAGTCGGTTTCCCTTTCAACGGACAGTTTCCTTTCAGCGGCTTCTTTCCAGGAAACCGCCAGAGTTTTGGTTTCTGCCGCGGCCGAGGGTAAGGTGGATAAGCTTCGGGGTCTTAAAGAAAACGTTATTATCGGACGGTTAATTCCGGCTGGTACTGGTTATAAGGATAACGTCGCCGCAAAAAAAGAAGAAACCGAAGGATAGGGATTTTATTGACTTTTATCGGTTTGACCAATAATATAAATTGCACATGGAAGAACAAAAAGACATACAAAAAAGAGAATACGAAATAGGGTATTTGGCAAAAGGAGAGGACGACTGGCAAGAAATCATGAAACTACTTTCCAGCTATAGGGCGGTAATTTTGAATGAAGGAAAGGTAGTAAAAATTAATTTATCCTATCCAATTAAAAAAGAGAAATCCGCTTATTTCGGTTTTATTTGGTTTTCGCTGGAGCCGGAATTTATAAAAGAATTAACCGAAAAACTTAAACTGAACGGAAAAATCTTAAGATTTTTAATTATCACTCCACCGGTCCAGTTGCGCGATAAAAAAATAGCCGCAAGAGCCAGGGAAGCTGTTAAGCCGCCGAAAACAAATAAACAGTCGAGTTTAGAAGGAGAACAGATAAAAACTCAAAAAGAAGAAACCCCAACGGTAATTGACAACGAATTATTGGAAAAGAAATTAGAAGAAATATTAAAATAATATGAATTTAAATAAAGTTTTCGTACTGGGGCGTTTGACTGCTGACCCGCAATTAAGAAGTACATCCACCGGCCAGCAAGTCGGCAGTTTTTCTGTGGCGACTAACCGCGTTTGGTTCGACAAAAACGGCGCCAAACAAGAAGAAACGGATTACCATAATATCGTAGTTTGGGGAAGGCAGGCTGAAGTGGCTTCTCAGTTTTTGATAAAAGGAAGCTTGGTTTTAATAGAAGGAAGAATTCGAACCAGAACATGGCAGAATAAAGAAGGCCAAAATCAAAAAACAACAGAGATCATTTGTGAAAGAATGCAATTAGGACCTCGACCTGGTCAGGGAGGCGGACCAAGATTTTCTAAAGACACGCAGCCCGCAGTCGAAGGCACGGACAATAAACCAAAAGAAGAACTTCCGGAAATTAATATCGACGAAGAAGAAATTAAGCCGGAAGATTTACCTTTTTAAAATATGCAACAGTGTTTTTTCTGTTCTCAAAATTTAAGAAGTATTGATTATAAGGAGGTTGATTTATTAAAACGCTTTATTTCGGGACAAGCGAAAATTATCGACCCAAAACACACCGGAACTTGCCGAAAACATCAGCGGCACCTGGCTCAAGCGATAAAACGCGCCAGGATAATGGGACTTTTACCGTTTGTAAAAAAATAATTATCTTTTTTTAATGTTCTTTGATCAACAGGTTTTTAACATAATACACGGTTTAGCCAACGTTAACGGAATTCTCGATATTGTTGGGGTCTTTTTTGCCGAGTACGCGGCTTATGTATTAGTTATTACGGCCATGTTTTTAATTTTTAAGGAGAAAAAATGGAAGACAAAAATTTATTTTTTTTCTTTAGCTTCCTTATCTGTTATTTTATCGCGCGGAATTATAACCGAAGTTATCAGATTTTTTTATCATAGCCTAAGGCCTTTTGTGGCGCTGGGGTTTAAACCGCTTTTATACGATTATGCTTTTTCTTTTCCGTCTGGGCATATGGCGGCGTACGCGGCGCTGTCCTTGGCGATTTTTTATTTAAATAAAAAAGCCGGTTATTGGTTTTTTGGGACCACGTTTTTAATGGGCATGGCTAGAATATTTGTAGGTGTGCATTGGCCTAGCGATATTTTAGGAGGCATTGTTATCGCTATTATTAGTTTTTATATTGTAAAATATTTTGTGCCTTTTTACGAAAATAAAGAAGCCCCGCTTCAAATCGATTGATTTCGATTTTGGCGGGGCCTTTTGACTACGGGAAGTGATTTCATGCGGCATCCTCCTGGTGGGATTGGCCGAGATTGAGATGTTCAAAGACTTCTCGAATCGTCAGCTGGCGAATTGCCAACGTCTCCAGGTCTTGCCTTTCGCGGTCGTTGATTGGCCCGATAATCAGGTCCAAACGATCGACCGCGTCAGAAATTGTGATTTTCCCGCGTTCCAACTTCACAAGGATCTCAATGATTTCTCGTCTCATCTTTCTCACCTCCTTCCTGACGGTTTAATGGTTTAACAGCTGCTTGAATTGTATGTAATTTCCGCCTTTCGTCAAGTAGTAACCAGTCGTCAAGAATTTATACTGAAAGTTTGATATTGGTGCCCGGGGCCGGGGTCGAACCGGCACGCCTTTTAGGGCGGCAGATCTTAAGTCTGCTGCGTCTGCCAATTTCGCCACCCGGGCATAATTTTAGAATAAATAATCATAATCGGAGGCCATGGTGGGATTTGCACCCACGCGTAGCGGTTTTGCAGACCGCTGTGTTAGCTACTTCACCACATGGCCAACAATAAATTATAAATTTCGGGCGGACCGCCTTACTACTTGCCTGCCCGCCGAAGCTTTAGCGCAGGCGGGGCTACGTGGCCCTTATTTAATAATTTTATCGTCTATTAAAATTTTTTCAATTCGAGCCGCGTTTTCCGGTCCGTGGTCTATTTCAAAATTTAATTTTGGGGCGTTTTTATTTCTTAATTTTTTAGAGAGCTCGTATCTTAATATTCCTTGGCTTTCAAAAAGTTTATCAAACGCCTCTTTAGATTTAGAAGAGGGCAAAACGCTTACTCCAAGTGTCGCGACAGCGTAGTCGTCTGAAACAACGACTCTGGTAATCGTTAAAAGGGTCTCGGGGAATTCCAATTCTCTCGCGATTATTTTACCGAGCTCTTCCTGTATTAAGCTACTTAGTTTCTGTTGGCGGTATCTCATTTCTTAAAACGTCTCCTTTTTGCGTTAAAATATCAGAGTCCAGCATGATGCCGCATTCCTCATTTGTTTTTACCTCTGAAACGTCTTGTTTCGCTTTTTGAAGATTGGTTATTTTTCCGGTTCCGATTAAAACGTCGCCTCTTAATATTTTAACTTGAGCTCGGTTTTTAATGCTGCCGCTTAAGACTTTTCCTCCAATAACTTGCTCTTCTTTTTTTTGTCCGTTAAAAATCGCCAATATTTCCAATTCTCCGATAACTGTCGAGGTATAAAATTTTTCTATCCTATCGGTTATTGCTTTTATCAATTCGTAAATTATTTCAGACGAAATAATTTTAACGTTGTTTAGCGATGCCATATTTTCAACCGATTTAGAAATGTTTGTTTTGAAGCTGACCACGATAGAATTTGTAGAAACGGCAAGTTTTATGTCGTTATCGTTTATGTCTCCTATTTTTTCATCAACCACGTTAATGGCTAAATTTTCCTGGGGCAAATTTTTAATGATTTGGGAAAGGGCTTCCAGTGATCCGAAAACATCGGCTTTGATAATAATGTTCAGTGATTTTTTGTCGGAGGCCGGTGTTAATAAATAATTTTTTTTACAATCTACCTCTTGGCCTGACCTGATTTTTTCTATATCGAGCGGACCGGCTTTAAAACTTTCTCCCACAACCGGCAAATCGTCGAAACCCAAAATTAAAACCGGACTGGAAGGTAATGCTTCTTGAATTTTTTCTCCTTTAAAATTCTCCAAAAGCTTTATTTTCCCGCATATTGTTTTAGTGGCTATATAATCGCCGGATTTCAAAACACCATTTTTGACGATAGCGCTTGCGGTTACTCCGCGTTGGTTGTCTCTTTTTGCTTCCAAAATTATGCCTTCGGCAAATTCGGAAGCGGGGGAATAAGTTAAGTTTTCAATTTCCGCCGCTAGTAAAACCAAATCCAGAAGCTCGTCTATTCCTTGGCCGGATTTCGCTGAAATATTTTGCCAGCTGACGTTTCCGCCTCGGCCTTCCAAATAAACTCCATTTTGCATCAAATCGTTTATTGTTTTTTCAATATCAGCGTTTGGCTTGTCTATTTTATTTATCGCGACTACAAACGGAGTTTTTGTTTCTTCGAGGGTTTGTATGGATTCTTTTGTTTGCGGTTTTACTCCATCGTCGGCTGCCACTATTAAGATTGCCAAATCAGCGACTGTGGCGCCACGGCTGCGCATGTTTGAAAACGCTTCGTGTCCAGGGGTGTCTATAAAAGTGATTTTGCGTGTTTTAGTCGCAAAATCATCCTGAATTTTGTGAAGGATCTCATAAGCTCCGATTGACTGGGTTATGCCGCCCGCTTCCCGAGCCGCCACATTGGTTTTGCGGATTGTATCTAAAAGGGTGGTTTTGCCATGGTCAACATGGCCCATTATCACAACCACCGGTGATCTGGGGATTAACCCATTTAGCTCGGTATTTTGCGTCACTATTTTGTTTTTTGAAGCTTGTTGCGGTAACATAAAAATTAAAACCCGTGTTATTTAACGGGTTTTTATAGAATACCAGAAAAAGGCCTATAAAGCAAGATTTTTTCAGATAAATCCCACACTAAACTTTAGTGTGGGATAAACCTTTTTATCATTACGATGTCGTAGGCGGGTTTTGGTAAAATATTCATATCATGTTCCACTACGCCTTGAAGAATCTGGTTTAAAGTCCCGTTATCCGTGGCGTGAATTATTTTATTGTTACCGGTATAAATAACGGCATGGCCGATATAGATTTTTTTGTCCGGGAAGCCTGAAAAGAGTGTGTGATGATAATGTCCTTTTGTGCTCTCAAAAAAAATTACGTCTCCAGGTTTCAATTCATCAACTGTTATTTCTTTGCCAAGAGGCGAGGCGGCTTGAAGAATTGACGAGCGGGGGAGTTCTACGCCGACTTGTCGGAAAACGTATTGATTAAATGACGAGCAATCAAAACCGTAAGGCTTTTCGTCGTTATTTTCTTGAAGATACGCGCCGTATTTATATGGCATTCCTAAACAACTTCGGGCAACCTCTATTAATTTTTTTATTTTTTCTTCGTGGGACATTTAAATAAAAAATCAGCACTTGCTGATTATTAATTTTAATGTAGCAGGGGTGGGACTTGAACCCACGACCTGGCGCTTATGAAACGCCCGCTCTAACCAGCTGAGCTACCCTGCCAATTGATGTTGCGGGGGCAGGAATTGAACCTGCTGCCTCAAGGTTATGAGCCTCACGTGCAACCGTTACACTTCCCCGCGCAATTATTATATTGATAATTAAAAAAAAATCAATCCCGTAGTAGATTTTGGCTGTTTTGCCAAAGGCGGATTAACTTTTATTTAATTAAGCCAAAATTCACTACAGCATCAACTATTTGAAAAAAAACTTTTTTTAGAGTAGTATAAATTTAACAAAAAAACTATTGGCTAAGCCCTATGCCCTAACCCCTATTTTATGCGACAATCCGAACTTTTTACTAAAACTCGAAAAGAAATTCCCAAAGACGAAGATTCGATAAACGCCCAGCTTTTAATCCGCGCCGGATTTGTTGATAAAGTAATGGCTGGAGTTTACACTTTTTTGCCACTCGGCTTAAGAGTTTTTAAAAAAATTGAAAATATTATCCGTGAAGAAATGATTGCTATCGGCGGCCAGGAAATTTTAATGCCATCGCTTCAGCCAAAAGAAAATTGGGAAAAAACAGGAAGATGGGAAGGTCTGGACAATTTATTCAGGTTCACGAGCCATTATTCAAAAATTGATTACGCGCTCGGCGCGACTCATGAGGAAATAGTCGTGCCGCTCACAAAAAAATTTGTTTTTTCGTATAAAGATCTGCCAGCTTATGTTTTTCAGATTCAGAACAAATTTAGAGATGAAAAACGCGTAAAATCAGGGCTTTTAAGGGGTCGCGAGTTTTTTATGAAGGATTTTTACTCTTTTCATAAAGACGAAGAAGATCTTGAACTTTTTTACTTTAAAAAGAGCAAAAAAGCGTATGAAAACGTATTCAAAAGAGCGGGAATCGGCCACTTAACTTATTTTACTTTCGCTTCCGGAGGCACATTTTCCAAATATTCCCACGAATTCCAAACACTATCTTCTGCGGGCGAGGATACGATATTTTTGTGCGAGAAATGTAAAATCGCGGTTAATAAAGAAATAATTTCCGAACAAAATTCCTGTCCTAGTTGCGGAAGTAAAAATTTAAAAGAAGAAAAAGCGGTTGAAGTTGGAAATATTTTTCAGCTCAAAACAAAATATTCTATTCCGTTTGATTTGAAATATCGCGCTCAAGACGGCTCGGAAAAAAATGTTGTTATGGGCTGTTACGGCATAGGCCTTAATCGGCTGATGGGAGCTATTGTGGAAATCTATCACGATAAAAATGGAATAATTTGGCCTGAAGCGGTGGCGCCCTTCAAGGCCCACCTTTTAAATTTGTCGAAAGAGAAAAAAAATAAGGATTTTGCGGAGAAAATTTACAAGGATTTATCCGCCAAAGGCGGTTCTACCGCAGGTGGACATAATTTAGGGGTTGAAGTATTGTTTGATGACCGAGTTGACGCAACTCCGGGTGAAAAGTTTGCCGAGGCCGATTTAATAGGAATTCCGTACCGGTTGGTCATAAGCGATAAAGCAGGAAGTAGAATAGAAATCAAAAGGCGAGACAGTAAAGTAACATCGCTTGTATCGAAAAAAGATTTAATAACTAAATTATCAAAATAACCCATGTTTCTAATCAAGGAGATTTCAAACTATTTCGTAAAAGATATTGGTATTGATTTAGGTACTGCGAATTCTTTGGTTTATGTTAAGGGCAGGGGAATTGTTATAAATGATCCTTCTATTACGGCGATTAATAACAAAACCGGCCAAGTTGTGGCAATAGGCGAGGATGCCAGAAAAATGCTCGGCCGCACTCCTAGCCATATCAGCATTATAAAACCTCTTGTTAATGGCGTGATTTCCGATTTTGAAATGACCCAAGAAATGCTTCGCCATTTTTTTAAGCGGATAAACGGTGATCGGGCGTTTAATTATTTCAGGGCGGTTATTGGTATTCCTCCCAATTTAACGGAAGTAGAGAGAAAATCCGTCGAAGACGCCGTTATTAGCGCTGGAGCGGCTAAGGCCTATCTTATCGAGGAGCCGATTGCCGCGGCTATAGGCGCTCGGCTTCCCATAAAAGAAGCGGTGGCGACAATGATTGTGGATATAGGCGGCGGAACCATAGACATCGCGGTTATATCAATGGGAGGAACGGTTATCAGTAAAAGCTTGAAAACCGCCGGCGATAAGTTTAATGAAGATATCGTTAAATTTATAAGAGATGAATTTAAATTAATTATCGGCGAGCCAACGGCAGAGGAGCTTAAAAAAACAATCGGCTCGGCCATTCCTTTAAATGAACGTTTGGAAATGCCGATTCGCGGCAGGGGAGTTTCAAGCGGCCTTCCAGTTGAGGTTATTGTTAAAAATAATCAAATAAGAGCCGCCTTAAACAGATCGCTTCATATTATCGTGGACAACATTAAAGAAGTTTTAGAACAAACACCCCCGGAACTCGTTGGAGATATTTTGAAAAGAGGAATTTATATTTGCGGCGGGGGAAGTTTGTTGAAAGGGATAGACCAGTTAATAGCAAAAGAGGTGGCGGTGCCGGTTACTGTTGTTGACGATCCGCTTACGGCCGTTGTTAGAGGCACGGGAGTGGCGGCGGAAAATTTGGACGAATACAATCATGTTTTTGTAACCGCATTGAAGCCCCTTGATATAAATACATAAACTATTCCGGTTTTATGAAAAAAGCGATTTTTGCCTTTTTAATTGTTTTTTTGGCGGTTGTGGTATTTGCAAGCGGTTTTTTTATTGAAAAGAAAATTATCACAGGAAAATTTACAGAAAAATTTAATTTTTTGGCATTGCTAAGCGGGAATAATTTTGAAGAAAAGCAGTCTTTAAAAAATGAAAACGAAATTTTAAGAGCGCAAATTCAAAAATCCCAAATTTTTTGCTCCGAAAATAACAATTCTTCCGTTTCCGCCGCGGTTTCAAAAATTTTATCCGCAAGGATATTTTCTAACTATCCTTTTAATGTAAAAAATGTTTTAACCATAAACGCCGGCTCTCGCGAAGGCGTTAAAAATTCCATGACCGCTGCCCAAGGCCAAGATATTTTTTTGGGCCAAGTTGCCGAAGTTTTTGAAAATTATTCGACAGTACGGACTATTTTTGACCCCGATTGGCAATTGGCGGTTAAAATCGGAAACGATAAAATAAACGGCTTATTTAAAGGCGGAAACGAGCCAAAAATAACTTTAATAGAAAAGCCGGTTAAAGTCGGCGATCCGGTTTTCACCGCTGGACCGGGCGTGCCGCTTGATTTGAAAATAGGAGAAATAGGAGAAATTCGAGAGGGAACAGGCGGGGTTTTTAAAGAAGCGATTGTTAAGGTCCCATACAGCATTAACCAGTTGGAAGAAATTAATTTATTAATGCAATAAATTTATCCGCATAAATCCGCGTGTATTAATTATCCGTATTAATCCGTATCTATGAGATATAATCCTCAAAAAATCGAGCGAAAATGGCAGAGATTTTGGGAAAAAGAAAAAATTTATAAAAGCCGTGGAAAGGCTAAAAAATTTTATGTGCTCGATATGTTTCCTTATCCTTCGGGGGAGGGTCTTCATGTCGGCCATCCGCGAGGGTATATTGCTACTGACGTAGTGGCGCGTTTTAAAATGCGCCGAGGGTTTGATGTTTTGCATCCCATGGGTTGGGACGCTTTCGGCCTTCCGGCGGAAAATTATGCTCTGGCCAATAAAATTCACCCTAAAATCGCGGTAAGTAAAAACATAAAAAGGTTTAAAGAGCAGATGAGTAAAATCGGCTTTACTTATGATTGGAGCAAAGAAATTAACACCACCGACCCCGAATATTATAAATGGACGCAATGGATATTTTTGAAAATGTTTGAGCGAGGACTTGTTTACGGTTCGCATGAGCCGATTATTTGGTGTCCGAGTTGTAAAACCGGACTTGCCCTGGAGGATTTGGAAGACGGTAAATGCGAGCGGTGCGGGAGCGAAGTGGAGAAAAAACCTCTTCGCCAGTGGGTTTTAAAAATGACCGCTTACGCGGAAAAATTATTGAATGATTTAAAATCCCTTGACTGGCCCCAACCGATTATTGATCAGCAAAGAAATTGGATAGGGAAATCAGAAGGCGCAACGATAAAGTTTAAAGTTCTAAGCCACAAGTCGCAGGTTAATGAAGTGGAGGTTTTTACCACCCGGCTGGATACTATTTTTGGATGCACTTATCTGATTGTTGCCCCCGAACATCCTTTGGTTGAAAATTTGAAATCAAATATTAAAAATTATGACGCTGTTCAAAAATACGCAAATCAATCTAAAAAGAAAACCGATTTGACTCGGACTGATTTGGCAAAAGAAAAAACCGGCGTTGAGTTAAGGGGAATAAAAGCCGTAAATCCTTTTAACAACGAAGAAGTGCCGATTTTTGTGGCTGATTACGTTTTAGGTTCATACGGCACAGGCGCGGTGATGGCAGTGCCCGCTCACGATCAAAGAGATTGGGAATTCGCGAAGAAATTTAAATTGCCTATAAAAATGGTTATTTGTCCGAATTATCCCGAGCCTAAGTGTCCGGTACTTAACGAGGCCTATGTTGATGACGGGCATGTTGTTGATTCCCAAAAATTTACCGGCCTAACTTCTCAAAAAGCTCGGGAAGAAATGGTAAAATGGCTTTCAAAAAATAAATTGGGAGGAAAGAAAATAAATTACAAAATGCGCGATTGGGTTTTTGCCCGGCAAAGGTATTGGGGAGAACCGTTTCCTTTAGTTTATTGCCAGTCATGCGTCGATAAAATTAATAACAAGAAATATAAAAAAGGAGAATTTACTAAAGGCGAATTATTAAATCCCGGCTGGATTCAAATCCCCGAAAAAAGTTTGCCTGTGAAATTGCCGGAAGTTAAACGTTACGAGCCATCCGGCACTGGTGAGTCACCGCTGGCCAACATTAAAGATTGGGTTATGACGAAATGCCCTAAATGCAACGGCCACGCGCGCAGGGAAACAAACACGATGCCCCAATGGGCCGGTTCAAATTGGTATTATATCGCGTATTTGATAAAACGTGGCAAAAAATATAATTGGGACAAGAAAGAAATAAAAAAATGGCTGCCGGTTGATTTGTATGTCGGCGGAGTTGAGCACGCAACCCGGCATCTTTTATACGCGCGTTTTTGGTATAAATTTTTATACGATATCAAAGCGGTTTTTAATAAAGAACCTTTTCAGAAACTGATGAATCAGGGTTTGATTTTAGCCGAGGACGGCAGAAAAATGTCCAAGCGCTGGAAAAATGTAATAAACCCGGATGATATTATAAAAAATTTTGGGGCAGACACTTTACGGCTTTATGAAATGTTTATGGGCCCGTTTGTCCAAAGCATTGCGTGGAGCGCGGACGGTTTGAAAGGAATGAAAAGATTTTTGGATAGAGTTTGGAAAATGCGAGACAAGATTAATGAAAAGATTAGCGAAAAGCGATTGGCGACAAGCAACAAGCGACTCGCAATTTTAATAAATCAAACAATTAAAAAAGTTACCGAAGACATTGAAGGGTTTAAATTTAATACCGCTGTAAGCGCTTTGATGATTTTGGCAAATGAGTTGGAAAAAGAGCCAAGCATTAATAAAAGTCATTATTTAACACTTGTCAGTTTATTGTCGCCGTTTGTCCCGCATTTCAGCGAAGAATTATGGTCCGACCTTATGTCGGGATCCGACAGCGGTCGGAGAGGGCGCAAATACAAATCTATTCATATTTCCCAATGGCCCAATTACAATCCAAAATTAATTAATTTTGATGAATTTGATCTGGTTATTCAGATAAATGGCAAAGTCAGAGACAAAATTTCCGTGAGCAAAGGAATTTCGCAAAAAGAAGCCGAAGAGGTCGTTTTAAATTCGGAGAAAATAAGGCAAGTTATTAGTTTATCGGGTTCAACAAAAATTAAAAAAATAATTTTTGTTCCAGACCGGCTGATAAATATAGTGATTTAATGTAATGGATGATTTTGCAAAAAAACTGATAGTTTTGGTTTTTTTAGGTGCCTTTTTTGGCGCGCTTCTTTTGGAAGCCCCGCTTATTTATAAAAAAGTTCAAGACGGGGGAGTCCCGGCTCTTAATTTTTTAAATCCGCCAGCCGGTGGTCAAAATCTAAAAACCTCAAACAGTAAGATTTATAGCGGGAAAAGCCAAAATTCTGCCTCTAATAGCAAAAAAGACAATTCTTACTCATCTCCAATTCATGTGCCTGCTCTTGACCCCGTTAGAGGCCGCCCTGCCAAAGGCACGGCTACGACCGCCTCGGGGCAATCTGCCTCTAACGGGGCTGACCCCGTAGTGAATTTTGGCTTTATTAATTAAGAATTACTGTCCCGACCTAGGTCGGGACAACAGCCAAAATCTACTATGGGGTTGACGGAGGGAGCTGTTGATGTTATCTTTAAAATCTGCTCTTAATTCAGTTCAGGGAGGAAAGATGAACAAAGGATCTCGTTTTGCGCGTGTTGTGCCGAATTCTCGGGGTTCCATCGTAAAAATCACCTGTCATCCGCCATGCAATAAGCAGTGCGGGTGTATGAGTAAGGATTATGGTGATGACTCCGAAACGAAGGATCGTTCTCCGGGCGAGAAGAAGGCATGCAAGTAGGCTACTGCTTCTCAAAAAAATCTCGGAGGAAACGATGCAAAAAAGAACAAAAGGAAACGGCAATGGTACAAAGATAGGAATTCTCGCGTGGAAAACCAAACCGTACACTAGCCAGCAGACAAGGGAACTAACGATCGTAGACAAGATTCATGACATACTGCTATTAGCGAAAAGACTTCAAAAGGAGGGCGCGAGAGAAATACGCCTCACTCTCCATTTGAATCAGCTATGTTCAAGCGGAAGGCGAATTTCGCTTGAGGACGAAATGGTTACGCGACTTTACGGCGTGCTGCGTTCTCACGGCATCGAAGAGTCGACGATCCATTTCATCTGAATTGAACCCCTCAACAGCTCTTTTTGCCCCAGCCGGGAAACCGGTCTGGGGTATTTTTATTTTTAGACCCGTCTTGAAAGTTTCTCTTTAAAAGGGTATTTTTATAGTGTTGTTATTATAAGTTAATAATTATATTGGAGAGGTGGCTGAGTGGTTTAAAGCAGCATCCTGCTAAGATGTTAGGGGCGAAAGCCTCTCGAGGGTTCGAATCCCTCCCTCTCCGCCGACGAATGTAAATGAGGAGGTACTGAGCGCAGTAGCGCGAATGTGCCAGATTACCAAGTTTGAACCCAAGCAAAATAAGGGCATTTGGATAAATTTTCTCATTGAGATTTTCAATCAATAATACTGGATTTATCCAGCATATTTTTCAGGATCTTGTCCGTAGGTGTGTTCTGTCTGGATAGAACCATCACCCTTGTGAATGATGACCTGGCCAAGACCTGCAGACTTTGCGAGATCCTTTGCAAATTGAACAGCGTCTGACTTATCTTCAAGAATTTTAACGGCACGTTCTGCGCCGCGTTCCTTGACCTTCCAGTCGTCTCCGTTTGGGGTAACATGATATACGCGTCTTTTCATAAGCTGATTGAAATTAATAGTGGATAATTGGGTATCGACCGTAATAGAAAGAAGTGCCCTTGACTTTCCATATGTACCTATAATATACTTCCTACCATGGGAGTCAACATGAAGGTACTAAAAAACTATAGAGATTATGCAATTAATTGGAAAAGAAATTTTAAATACCTTCAAAAATGAGCATCCCGATGCCCGATCTCAAATCGACTCATGGGTGGCAGAGGTAGAAAATGCCACTTGGGAGACGCCACACGAAGTCGGGAGGCGGTTCAAGGCAGATTTTCCGGGCAATCAGCAGATTATTTTCGATATCTGCTGGAATAAGTACCGGCTATGGGTCAAAGTCGCATATAACACCAACATTGTAATCGTGAAAGCGATAGGAACCCACAAAGAGTACCAGAAGTGGAAATTCAAATAACGTAATATGGACAATATAAAAATAATCAAAACACAAGAAGACTACCACTATGCCCTCAAGTTGATTGAGGAACTTGTTGAACGTGATCCAGAATCTGGAACTGTAGATGCTGATCGCCTTGTTCTTCTCACTGCGCTTGCCAAAGACTACGAATCCAAAACCTTTCCCGAACATCTACCAGATCCAATTGAAGCAATAAAATTCCGAATGGAACAAGAAGATCTCAAGCCTGTTGATCTCGTGCCTTATATTGGTAGTGCGGGAAGAGTATCTGAGGTGCTTTCTGGAAAACGACAACTTACCATTGATATGGTAAGAGCACTTTCTACAGGTCTTGGTATTCCAGCAAAAGTGCTTATACAAAAACCATCAAGAGATTTTGAATCGCAAAATTGGGATACAACACTCGTAAAAACAATGGAGCGACGGGGTTATTTTGGCAGCAAAACTCTAAAAGATCAGAATAAGTCAGAATTAATAAGCGGATTCTTTTCGGCATTCAGTCAACTTCAACCCGCAGCTCTATATCGAAAGACCAATTTTCGATCAGCACCTCGTACTGATAATAATACTCTACTTGCGTGGGGAGTTCGTGTATTGCAGAAAGCTACAAAAATAAAAGTTTCTAAAAAATATAAGCAGGAAACAGTTGGTCTATCTTTTATGCGTGAAGTAATACAACTAAGCGCAAAAGATAATGGGCCACTTCTTGCGCGTGACTATCTTAAAGAATACGGCATTAAATTAGTTATCGAACCGCATCTTCCCAAGACTCACTTAGATGGCGCCGTGCTTTTAGCAGACAAAGATAATCCTGTCATAGGTCTTACGATTCGTCATGATCGTCCCGATAATTTCTGGTTCACATTAATGCATGAACTTGCACACGTTGCGCTTCACTATGACAATGATGTTGAGTCTTTTTACGATGAAGGATTACAAGATAAAGATGGAATAGAGGTTGACTCAAAAGAAAAAGAAGCTGACATACTAGCCGAAGAATCTATTCTTCCCAAGAGTAAATGGGAAACAAGTGCTGCAAGAACAACACCAAATCAGTTCTCTACTGAAGATCTTGCAAACGAGCTAGGTATACAAACTGCCGTCATTGCGGGAATGATTCGATTTAAACATCAGAATTTCTACTATCTAAACAAAATAGTGAATGATAAAAACGTAAGTATCAAAAAGTATTTTGCTGAGGAATTTATAAAAGAATAAATATGACTAACATTATAAAACCCTACATTCCTATATTACGTTGGAGACCTGCTGAAATGGCGGCGTTAGAGAGGCTTTTCCCAAATGATAGGGCAAATGTGACACCATTGATTGAATTCATAATGCCCGCACCTTCGATTGATAAGAAGAGTCGTAAGGTTATAAAGACACCCAAAGAAAAGTTTCTGGAAACATTGCCTAATGTCGCAAAAGGCTTACTAAAATCTTGCGGACAAAGTCCGACATTCATTGATGTTCATCTACTTGACGCCGACATCCGAGCCTCCTCGCTTAATAAAATTCTTTCGTCATTGAGTGAGTTAAACTTATTCTCTATTCCAGTTATCTATGTTATTCCAGTAACCAGCACGAGCGCCGATACGGAGACACGTTTAATTGCGGTCAATTATGCAAGATCAAGTAGACATGGACTTTGCATACGTATCGATAAGTCACATCTTTCGGAAGAAAATTTATCATCGCATATCATTGCTTTTGTCGAGACTAATAAGCTCGATATTGAAAATACTGACTTACTCATTGACCTACGTGCTATTCAAAATACGAATATCCAAGATATAGCAAAACGACTTGAGCAACTTCCTAATCTGCAAAAGTGGCGTTCTTTTATCATATCTGGCGGCGTCTTCCCAAAGGATCTGACCGAATTTATATCAGGCAAAGTCCATGAATTGGATCGGTTGGATTGGAAGTTGTGGAATTCTATTCGAGACGCAGGATTGTCACGTACCCCGCTTTTTTCTGATTACACAATTCAATGTCCAGACCATGAACGCATTGATATTATTGGTGGAAGCGTAAGTGTGCGATATACAGATGATACTAAGTGGTGGATATTTAGAGGAAAGAAACCCAACCTTGTTAATTCAAAGACAAAAGAAAAAGGCCCAGGGTTTGAGCAATATATAGACCACGCAAAAACACTGACAGGAAAAAGTTTTAGCAAATTCTACAAAGGCACAAGTTATAGTTTCGGTGATGCGGAGATTACCCGAATCGCGGCTCCTGACAACAAAAAACCCGGAAATCGGACAACGTGGCTTACCATTGGTATCAACCACCACATCACACTAGTTGCACGTCAGATCTCCAGCCTTCACGGGAACTTTGAAGCACATTCCTAACATGCTGTTTTAATGATTCTAGCTCAATAGACTCTGCAACTCTCGCATAAATAACTTCACGTGGTTTAGAACGGACGCCGTCTGCTTTACCAACACTCTCTAGTAAGTCAAGTGCCTCACGTTTCCATAATAATCGCGCGATTGAAACATTATCTTGGGCCGGGTTATTCCTCGCTTCTCGGATTGTGTTGAAGAAGATTGTACCATCTTCACTAGCATGCGCAGTCTCTATACCCCACCATTCGGGAACTATTTTGAATGCATCAATAAAATGCTTACTACCGACAACTAGAGTTACTTTGTCAAAAACAGAGTTATACGCCTCCCTTTGTTCAGGTAAGCGAGCGAGCGTATCACGATCACTTTTAATTTCGAATCCATGCAAGACACCATTTACAACCACCACATCTATTCTCGCTGCACCATGCCAAAGTCCAAGTTCTGAAATTACACGATAATTTGGTTCATCTTTGTACTCCTCTTTTAATCGATTAATCAGCGCTTTTCTGATGATTGTATCGTTGGTTTGTTCGATTATTTTTTGAGAATTCATACAATACATAATTACTACTTTATTTTACACCTTTTGATGCCAGTTTGACTAGTGTTTTTAGATTTGATATTTAAGGTAGATAAATAAACTATTATTAGCTACCATATTCATATGAACGAATTCATAAAACAACACTGGATAAAAGGACTTATTTTGATAATTGCTATCGCAGCTTTGTTTACAGGAAATTTTTATTTGAGAAGCACGTTCCATTCTGGTGAATGCGTACAAGCGTTGGATGGTTATACCTGGCATGTAAATAACTATAGTTTTGGAAAGTACACCGTGATGGGTTGGCAGAGCAACGCATGGGGTAATGAAACAACCATAGAAAAATCAATCCTTGAGAGGAAAGATTCTGGTATACCTGTCTATCATCAGGTTCCATGTCCTGAATATACTCCTGCTGAAAATACACAGACACAATCAGAGCAACCAAAATCTCAGGTAAAAGTAGAAGCAAAAAATACATCGTCTGCAAGAATCGCTACACAACTAAAGGCCTTTGATGACTATTTGGAATATAGTTTGGTTGGTGCTCAAGTAGATTGCACCGTATACGCAATCTACAATAATGTAGCTGCAACGGGCCAAATGAACGCACAAGATTTTCAACAAGCCTTTCCTGAAAGCAAGACTTCTTACGAAACAAAGTGTCGCACGACATACCTGGACGTAGTGACGAATCAAAAAATTCTTGTTGCTGAACCCGAATTACAATCATTAAGGACCCTCCTCACTTCTTATGCAGAAGAGGTAAAAACTTTCTCCCAATACGCCTTAAACGGTGGTTCTCAAGGGTCCTATATTGATGCTGCGGATAAAAAGATGGACAATCTGCGCACTCTCTCAAGAGAAGAGGTTCTAAAACTTAAAAGACAATATAATCTAAATTGAGTAATCAACAGCGTTCTCACCTTTCGTTGACTTAGGTTGAGGCACCTCAAACCAATCTGGGTGGGCTTTATACATTACCCTCAATTCCTGTATACTTTTATCAAGTTTCCCGAACGTAAGCCGTATTTTTGGTTCTAACATCGGGACACTATCACCGCCAATTGGGAAATGTGATTCTTGGCGGTGATTTTTGGACAATAAAAAGCTGATTTCTTAGGAAGTCAGCTTTTTGCGTTATTTTTAGCTGAGCGATATAATATAATAAATATATTGAAGTAAAGAATATTATATGTCCAAAATTGGAAAAAATCTTAAGAAATTAAGAGAACAAAAAAGTATCTCTCAAGATAGGTTGTCAAAGCAAGCTGATATTTCTTTGAATACAATTGCAAAACTTGAGCTTGAAGAAAATCCAAACCCAACAATTGAAACTTTGCAAAAAATCGCCAAAGCGCTTGAGGTCGGCGTTGATGATTTAATCAAATAATCCTATGGCAAAAACTATAAAAATATTTTTGATTGATGGCGAACCTAACGGCCTAAAAACCGCTGAATTAAGTAATTGGGTTGGTCAAGCAATTGTTATCCCTAGAAATAAACTTAAAGAAATAAAACAACGTCCTGAATGTAACAAGCCAGCAGTTTATTTTTTGATAGGTAAAGAGAACGAAGAAGCACTCTTGCCTACTGCATACGTAGGAGAGGCAGAAAATTTATGGAACAGACTATCTACTCATGATAGCTCGAAAGATTTTTGGCAAACCGCAGTAGCGTTTGTGAGTAAAGATAATAATTTAACAAAAGCTCATGTCAGATATCTCGAGAGTAGATGCTTAGCTTTAGCAACTAAAGCAAAAAGGTTTAATTTAGAAAATGGCACAGAATCATCCTTACCTTCTTTATCTGAAGCGGATATTGCCGAAATGGAAGAATTTTTGGAAAACCTAAAACTTTTGTTTTCTGCTCTTGGCTACCCAATTTTGCAGGGGGTTGTTTCTAAAGAACAAAAAAATATATCAGACCCTCTTTTTACTTGTAGAGGCAAAGACGCTTTAGCAACTGGTCGTATGACAAATGACGGCTTTGTTGTTTATAAAGATTCAACCGCAACAACCGATATTTCGAAGGCAGTTATTGATCGTAATCAGAAAATTATAGAAAAGTTATTGAAAAACAATTATTTCGAAAAAAGAGGCGATGACTTATATGTTTTTGTTAAGGATTATGTTTTTAATAGTCCAAGCGCCGCATCAGACATCGTTTTGGGAAATTCAACTAGCGGTTGGAAAAAATGGAAAACGGAAAGTGGCAAAACATTAGAAGAAATTTATAGAAAATAAATATGGGAAAGCTAAAAGACATTCCAAAAATCGATAGACCGCGCGAACAATTCCTGCAAAAGGGAGCGGATGCTTTGTCAAAAAGCGAGCTTTTGGCGATTCTTTTGGGAAGCGGAATTAAGGGGAAAAATGTTAAGCAACTTTCCGAGCAAATTATCAGAAAATTCGGAAGCAAATTTTTAACTCTAAGCGTTGATGATTTATTGGAAATTGCCGGAATAGGTGAAGCAAAGGCATTACAAATTGTTTCGGCATTAGAGCTTACAAAACGCTTTTATGAAGAACTTAATCCGAAAGATAATCTCGTTTTATCTGCACAAGATGCCATATCGCTAACTTCTGATATTAAAGATAAAAAAAAAGAGCATCTGATTTGTCTTTATCTCAACGCAAGAAACGCCTTACTGCAAAAAGAAGTGGTGTCTATCGGAACTCTTGATAAAAGCATTGTTCATCCGCGAGAAATTTTTGGGCCAGCCGTTGAATTAAGAGCGGCAGGAATTATTTTGGTACATAATCATCCATCTGGAGATGTGACTCCGAGTAAACAAGATATAGATGTTGTTCAGACACTTCTCGAAGCCGGAAAAATAATGGGAGTGAATGTTATTGATTTTATTATTGTTAGCGAAAATGACTCACACAGTTTCTTTTCAGATTTACAGACAAGCGATCAAAAAAAGGTTTTCTATGTTTCGGATGGTTCTCAAACATCATTATTTGATCTTTTGGCGACAAACGAGCCAAGCTATACCCCCCTTGTAAGAAAGGTGCACAAAACATATTTTTCACCACAAGAGAGAACTCGTTCTGGTCGTTTTCAACTTCAAAATAGGCGATATCTTGGCAACAAGTATAAGCTACTTGGTTTTATAGAGGATATTGTCAGTGAGAAATGCAACGGCTTTGAAAGTTTCTGTGATATTTTTGCTGGCACTGGCGTGGTTGGTGATAGATTCAACGAAAAAAATATAAAAATAATTAGTAACGATATTCTTGCGAGTAACTACTTTGCGATAAAAGCATTTTTAGGAACGTCGGATGTGAACCTTAATTCAATCGAAGAAAAAATACTATCGTTGAATTCACTTGAAGCAAAAGAAGATAATTATTTTTCTACTCATTTTGGTAACACTTATTTTACTTTAGAAAATGCAAGAAAAATCGGTGCGATTAGAGAAAGAATCGAAGCTATTGCAAGCAATGAAAACGAGAAAGCTGTTTTGATTGCCTCGCTACTATATGCAGTTGATAAGGTCGCAAATACTGTCGGACATTATGATGCTTTTCGAAAGACACTTGATACTGTCCAACCCTTGCGCTTATTGGTGCCAGAGTTTTCATCGGAGGATAATCAGAATAATGAAATATACCGAGAGGACGCAAATAAATTGATAAGAAAAATCAGCTTTGATGTTTTGTATATTGACCCCCCATATAATTCTCGCCAGTATTCAGATGCGTATCATTTGCTAGAAAATTTAGCGACTTGGGATAAGCCTTCAGTCTATGGCATAGCGAAGAAAATGAATAGAGATCATTTGAAAAGCGAATATTGCTTAAAATCAGCACCAGAAGCATTTGCTGACCTGATACGGAATGCCAAGTGTAAACACATCCTCGTTTCTTACAACAATACAGGCGAATCCAAAGATGGAAGATCAAATGCGAGAATAAATGATGGCCAGATACTTAGTGCTTTGAAAAGTCGTGGAGATGTTGATATATTTGAACGCGACTACAAAGCTTTTACTGCCGGAAAAAGTAATGGTGATGGGCACACAGAAAGAGTGTTCTATTGTAATGTGAGAAAATAAAAGTATGAAAAAACCTTGGTCAATTTCAACAACTGTTAGAAACCCCGAAAGATTAAGGGACTTTTTGATCGTACTCAAAATTCTTGAGGGGCAACCTTTTAATTCAGATAATCAGATCAAGTATCAAATTCTCCTAATTCAACACAAGCTCTATAAACCCACTCAACTTACGAGAGGGCAAGAGGAATATTACAAAGACATTGAAAGAGAAATGCCCTACACTGTGGCAGAACAAATTTTCAATACTCAACAGTATCGAGACCCCGCAATGCGTGGAAGAAACTCCGTTGCCCCCATGAATAAAATGGGATTGTGTGTGGCAAAGAATTCAGCTAACGGAGTGAGAATAACACCACTCGGAGAATACTTTTTATCTGAAGATTATGACCTCGGGAAGCTTTTCTTCATTCATTTTCTAAAATGGCAGTTACCTAATCTCGCTAGTGATGGATTCTCTGAAAGCGATGGCTTTGCGATAAAACCTTTCATCGGTACATTGCATTTAATCAAAGAGGTTAATAAACAATGGCAAGCTCTTGGAAATGATCCTGTTGGTATTACCAAAGAAGAGTTTGCGCTCTTTGTTCCTACGCTTATTCATTACCAAAATATAGTTGCGCAAGCAGAGAAATTGATTGGGTATCGAACAGAATTACGCGCACAGACCAGCGAAGCCGACAAACGTACTTTTAAGAGGAGGTTTCAGAAACGGTTTGCGCAGAAATTCTTGCAAACAAGAACGACCGGCGAAGTGAATTCGTTGCTGAATAATCTCTGGGATTACGGAGACAATGCAATACGATATTTTAGATTAACTCGCTATATTCATATTCGCGGAGGTGGATTCAATATTGATCTTGAGCCAAGAAGAATGATTGAGATAGATAGTATTTTGTCATCTGATAATGCATCTCCGGCTACTTTCGCGACGGCTGATGATTACATTGACTATCTAGCCGATCTTAATCAGCCCATATTGCCTTGGGAGACAGATATTGAGCTAAAAAATATCGTTAGGGTACTTACGGAAGATATTAACCATTTTGTTGAGGATTTAAGATCAAAATCAATCATAGTCCCAGTATTTGGATTTAAAAATTCAGCATCGTTAGATAGAGAGGTACTAAAGTTGTATGCCGAGGAACTTCGGACATATCGCAGAAAGCTTCAAGAGCTTGAAACACATTTTGATTCTCAGAATGTTGAAAAGATAAAGGAGTACATAGAAGCGTTGCGGAACATTCATCAATCTGTGAATAAAAAGAGTATTGAATTGGAAAGACTAACCGCTCTTGCAATCAATGCTCTTAACGATGCAATTGAAATTAAGCCAAATTATCCTGTAGGAGATGATAATGAGCCGACATTTACAGCCCCTGCTGGCAAACCAGATATTGAATGTTTTTACGAAGCATTTAATTCTGTATGCGAGGTAACTATGCTTACGGATCGTTCTCAATGGTACAACGAGGGACAACCGGTTATGCGCCATGTACGAGATTTTGAGGAGAGTTATCCTGAAAAAGGAGTTTATTGTCTTTTTGTTGCTCCTCGATTACATCAAGATACGATAGAAACATTTTGGGTAGCTATTAAACATGGATATCGTGGTATCCACCAGAAAATTGTTCCGCTATCTATCACTCAACTCATTAAACTGGTTGAAGTTCTAGTAAGTCTGAAAGAATCCGGCAGGAGGTTAAATCACGCAGAGCTATCTAGCCTCTACGAAGAAATAATTGCACTTACCAACAATGTTACTGATTCTCTTGAATGGATCGAGCAGATACCGGCGACCATAAATTCTTGGGGAGAGCGGATACTTGCACAATAATTTTATGAAGAAAAATCAACTATATCTAGGAGATTGTGTCGAGGTAATGACTAACCAGATTGAAAAAAAATCTGTTGATCTTATCTTTGCTGACCCCCCTTATAATTTATCGGGAAACGGATTGCGCTGGAAAGGAAATAAAACTGGCGGAGATTGGTATATGGTGAACGAAGAATGGGACAGAATGTCTGTGCCAGAGTATTTGCAGTTTACGAGAAAGTGGATTGGTAGTGCTTATCATGTTTTGAAAGATGGCGGTTCAATTTATATATCCTGCACTTATCACAACATCTCGGAAGTGATGATCGTTTTGAAACAACTTGATTTTAAGATCAATAACATTATTACTTGGCAGAAAACGAATGCGATGCCAAATATGACAAGGAGAGTGTTTACTCACTCTACAGAATTTGTTGTGTGGGCAGTTAAGGGTAAAAAATGGATTTTTAACTACGAGGAATTAAAGAAGATGAATCCAGACAAACAAAAAGACGGCTCTCTAAAGCAAATGCGTGATGTTTGGCAATTACCTTTAGTCCAAGGGAAAGAAAGAATCAGGGGAAAAGATAACCGGGCTATTCATCCGACACAGAAGCCGGAAGAAATGCTCCGCAGAATTATTCTTGCTTCATCCAACAAAGGAGATGTTGTTCTTGATCCATTTCTGGGGAGTGGTACAACGACTTTTGTTGCAAAAAAACTTGGTAGAAACTGGATAGGCATAGAAAAGGACAAAAAGTATTTTAAGGTTGCTGAGAATAGGATGCAATAAATATGGCAACGATCAAAAAAACCGAAGGTGGAATAGAGTACCTTTTCGGATTACTTAAAGAAAAAGCAAAAACAGTTACGCGAGCTGCTTTTTGGAAAATCCCTCATAAAACCCCACAAGAGGATATTTGTCTAAAAATCGGAAGATATAATAAAAATGGTTTTGCACCGGATACGCTTGAAGTTGAAAATCCGAAAAGTGAATTGACCTTGGATAATGAGGAATTTCAAAAATTGCTTGAGTTTTTGTCAGAAAACTACGAGCCGTTCAAAAAGGGAATTAAGGAATATATCCCAATTAATGAGAAGTTTGACCACGAAAAGGTTGGGCATTTGAAAGCAATTTTTGCTGATCCCGACAAACAGAAAGTTTTGGACTTTATCGCAAAGAATAATATCTTGCCCGAAGATTTGATTGCAGGATTACAAAATCAAGCGAGAGCAGGCGCAGTTAAAGAGTTTGAGAATATGCTCGATCAAAATTTGGTTGAGCAAAAATGGCAGAAATGGTTGAAAAAGAATGACTGGGTACTTGGAAGTGAGTTTGTTAGAATTTTGGACGAACGAGAAATTGATTCCGCAAACATAACGGACTACTTAATGCAGGCGCATGATGGTTTTCTGGACATTATCGAAATCAAACGGCCCGATGGCAGTTTGCGGTATTGGGCTGAAGCGCAAGATCACGGAAACTATGTGCCGTCAGTCGACTTGACCAAAGCCATCACACAAGCAACAAAGTATATTTACGAAGTAGAGCGTGAAGCAAATAGTGTTAAATTTTTGGAACGCGTCGGCAATGTTAAAACAATAAAACCTCGCTGTATTTTGATTTTTGGCAGATCAAATGACTGGAACAACGAGCAAAGAGAAGCATTTCGTATTTTGAATTCCAGCTATCATAATTTAACGATAATGACCTACGACCATGTTTTGAGTCGAGCCAAGCGCATTTTAGGAATTGACGAACCAGAGGAAACAAATCAAAATACAGACACAGAGGGAGTTAACATTGCTGACATTCCATTTTAATTAGCGCCGAAAAATCCGTCCGCCGATAATGTGAATAAAAAGTTGTTTTCCATCGTTGTTTATAGTATAATTACCCCATAGTAAAAAGTCGTTAATATTAAAGGTCTTAATAGAATAAATTAACAAATAATTTTATGGAGAAGAAAGCCAATTCTGCGTTCATGAAGCCGCTGACTATCAGCGCAGAACTAGCAGTAATCGTTGGTAAAGGTCCGATGCCCAGATCAGAAGTTGTCAAAAAACTTTGGGTCTATATCAAAGCCAATAATCTTCAAGATCCAAAAAGCAAACGAAATATCGTTGCTAACGAAGATTTGAAAAAAGTATTTGGCGGAAAAGCAGTTGTTGATATGTTTGAAATGACAAAACTTGTTTCTAAACATCTTTCCTAATAATTTTTAAATAGATAGCACAAAGACGCTCTTAAAGAGCGTCTTTGTTTCGTTGTATTCCGCTCCCCCTGTTCAAATACTCAAAAAAGCCTTATAATACCTATATTAATATATGAAAAGCCGAAAAATGACTAGAATCAACGGCTCAACCGGTTGAGCCGTTGAAAGTTTAAAAAACATGCACCAAAATAAACCCACAAACAATTCCGGTTTTTCCGGTTTAGGCATCGCGCCAAGCCTAATGGAAATTGTGGCCAAATTAAATTACAAAATTCCGACTCCAATTCAACGTCAAGCTATTCCGGTTGCTTTGCAAGGCAAAGATCTGGTTGGTGTGGCGCAAACAGGAACGGGTAAAACCCTGGCCTTTGGCATTCCTTTAATTCAACGTCTAAACCAGATTAGCGGTAGCGGTCTGATAGTTTTACCGACTCGCGAACTCGCGCTTCAGGTCGACGAAGTCTTAAGCAGATTTGGTTCAAAAATGAGTTTTAAAACAGTCGTGCTTATCGGTGGCGCCCCGATACGTCCGCAAATTCAGGCCCTAAGTCGCAATCCGCGTATTATTATTGCTACTCCCGGCCGGCTTAATGATCATCTTCAGCAAAAAACAGCTAACCTGAAAAACGTTAAAATAGTTGTTTTAGATGAAGCAGATCGTATGCTGGATATGGGTTTTGCCCCGCAAATTAAGAAAATTTTTCAGGAACTGCCCGCTGAACGCCAAACAATGCTTTTTTCCGCCACCCTGGCGCCGGAAATCATGAAAATGGCAACCAGTTTTTTAAAACTGCCGATTCGCATTGAAGTTGCGCCCACCGGCTCAATCGCCGAACATTTAACTCAGGAAATATTTATTATTCGCAAAGATGATAAGATCAGATTGGTGGACAAACTTTTACAGCAATACTTAGGCGCGACTCTTATTTTTACCAGAACAAAACATGGCGCCAAAAAATTAACCGGAAATATCAGAGACATGAACCACAGCGCTGTAGAAATTCATTCTAACCGTTCTCTTTCTCAGCGAAAAGAAGCAATGGCTGGTTTTAAATCAGGAAAATATCGGGTTTTAATTGCTACAGACATAGCTTCTCGCGGTATTGATGTTATAGGTATTGAATTGGTTATAAATTATGATTTACCGACCAGTACCGAAGATTATGTGCATCGAATTGGCCGCACAGCTCGAGCCGGAGTTGCCGGCCACGCCATTTCTTTGGTGGCGCCGGAACAGCGCAGAGAGGTGCGTAATATTGAACGCTTGATTAGAAAAACGTTGCCAATTTCTCCGATCCCAGAATTACCGCCCAAACGACCAATTAAATTTGTACCAACAATTCAACCAATCCAATTAGGTCAAAAATCGGCCCAAAAATCATTTTCAAAACAGCGGTCAAGACCTCGCGCTTCAGGTTTTTACCATAAAAGACGTCCCTTCCATCGCCAAAGCAACAGTCGTAGCCAAAGAGGTTAATATCAATATAATGAAAAAAATATCTAAACTTATTATTTTTATGATTGTTGCGTTTTTAGCGCTCTCGCCGTTTTTAAGTTTAGCGGCAACCAAAAAACCTTTTTACTACGCCGGATGGATTCCATTTTGGAAACAGCAGACTGGAGCGCATGAATTATCCCTAAATTTGGAAAAGCTCAAAGAAATAAGCCCTTTTTCGTATGAGGTGAAATCAAACGGAACCTTGGTGGATAAAATGAAAATCAACGAAGGTTTTTGGCCGGGCTGGCTTTCCGCTGTCCGAGATTTGAATATAAAAATAATCCCCACAATAGCTTGGTTTGACGGAGATGGAATCGATGCATTGCTTTCCAATAAGAAAAAACGTATTGCCCATGAAAACGCGATAACAAAACTGGTAAAAGACCAGAAATTTGACGGCATTGATATTGATTACGAATCAAAACTGGCTAAAACAAATCCTTATTTTTCGCTTTTTATAGAGGGACTTGCTATACGGCTACATCCTTTAAAAAAAATTCTTTCCTGCACCATTGAACCGCGAATGCCGGTTTCTTCGAGGTACTCGCAGACAAACAGCCCCGAAGATTATTTGTATGCCAATGACTATAAAACTTTAAATAAGTTTTGCGATGAAATCAGAATTATGGCCTATGACCAGGGGTTGATAGACATAAAATTAGACGTAGAGAAGGGTGACGGAAAATTATACGCGCCGGTAGCCGATGTTGCTTGGGTAAAAAAGATTTTGGAAGAAGCCGTTAAAACCATAAATCCAAAAAAAATAATGCTTGGTATTCCCACTTACGGATACGAATATCAGGTTAAATGGGATAACGGGGTATTGGTTTATGAACGTCTGCGAAGCCATACATTTATTCAGGCAATTGAGCGCGCGCAAACAATGGGAGCCGTACCAATAAGAAACAGCGCCGGTGAATTAAGCTTTACTTATACGACCAGCACGTGGGTAAGGGATGTATCTTCGTCTTTAAATTTTATCGTTGCTTCTAATCAACAACCGGCGGAATTGGCGGCATTAGGGAGCGGTTTTGTTTTGCGGTACGTATCTTTTAGCGATGCCGGCGCCATCAAACAAAAAATAGATTTAGCCAAAAAAATGGGGCTTCGGGGAGCGGTATTTTTCAAATTCGACGGAGAACAAGACCCGCTTCTTTGGAAAGTAATCAAATAATTTCGCCACTTGGCGAACAGCGGCTTTTAAGTTAGATTTACAAAATGAGCTTAAAAAACATAAGGAATTTTTGTATCCTTGCCCATATTGACCATGGCAAATCCACATTGGCGGACCGGTTTTTAGAAATAACCGGCACTATTGAGGCGCGGCAAATGAAAGCTCAGTTTTTAGACTCTTTGGAATTAGAAAGAGAAAGGGGGATAACGATAAAAATGGCGCCGGTTAGGATGAACTATGTTTTTAACGGCGAAAATTATTTATTAAATTTAATAGACACTCCCGGCCATCCGGACTTTGCTTACGAAGTTTCTCGCGCATTTAAAGCGGTTGAAGGCGGAATTTTATTGGTTGATGCCACGCAAGGCATCCAAGCTCAAACATTGGCGCATTTTGAAGTTGCTAAAAAATTAGGGCTTAAAATAATCGGCGTGGTAAATAAAATAGACCTTAACCCGTTGCAAATTGCTTCGGTTATAGAGGAAACAGCCAAGCTCATTGGTTGCGATCAAACAGAAATATATAAAGTTTCCGGAAAAACCGGCCAAGGCGTGGAAGAATTACTGCGCGCCGTTATCGAAAATATTCCTTCACCAAAAGAGTCGGAAGGAAAATTTACTTCAGCCCTAATTTTCGATTCTTTGTACGATGACCATAAAGGCGTCATTGCCAATGTTAGAGTTTTTAACGGCGAATTTTTTGAAGGCATGAATACGCGCCTTATCGCTACCGGTGAAAAAATTAAAATAAAAGAAGTCGGTTATTTTTCCCCGGCATTAAAAACAGCTCTTAAATTAACCGTTGGAGAAATCGGTTATATCGCCACCGGCATAAAAGACCCTGGCAAGCTTCAAATCGGAGACACTATCGGCGACAAAGCGTTTAGCGGATATGAAGAGCCGCGCCCGAGAGTTTTTGTTTCTTTTTTTCCTGAAGACGGGAGCGAATTTGAAGAATTAAAAAAATCATTCCAAAAACTCCGGCTTAACGATCCGGCCATAAAACTTGAGCCGGATTCAAATGAGGTTTTAGGCCGAGGGTTCAAAGCCGGTTTTTTAGGCAAGCTCCATTTTGAAATAACCAGCCAGCGTTTGGAAAAAGAATTTAACGTAGAAACCATAAATAGTTTTCCGTCCGTTTCGTATAAAGTAAAAACGTCCAAAGGCGATTTTATAATAATAGACAGTCCTAAAGATTTGCCGAATGATTTTATGGAAATTTGGGAGCCGATGATCGACATTGAAATTTTGATAGCGCCGGCGTATTTGGGAAGTGTGTTAAAACTTTCAGAGCCTTTTCGAATGCAAAATGTCCGGACGAAAACAATCGGCGAAAGAATTTTAATAAGCGCTAAAATGCCGTTAATGGAGTTAATTTCTGATTTTGACGATCAGCTGAAATCGGCTTCTCACGGGTTCGCGTCTTTTAGTTATTTAGTCGCCGATTACCAAAAAGGGGATTTGGTAAAAATTGACGTTTTGGTCGCGAAAAACCCGGTCATTGGGCTTTCGAGAATTTCCCCCAAATCAAACTCCGAATACGAAGCCCGAAAAATGGCGAAAAAACTCAAAGAATTTTTGCCTGGCCAGCAATTCGAGCAGGCAATACAAATTGTCGTCGGTACTCGCGTTATTGCCAGAGAAACAATACCGGCCCTAAGAAAAGACGTTACGGGTTATCTTTACGGCGGAGACAGGACCAGGAAGATGAAATTATGGAAAAAGCAAAAAGCCGGCAAGAAAAAATTATTAAATAGGGCAAGGGTTGGCATTTCCGCCGAAGTATTTAAAGAATTACTGAAAAAAGAATAGCGATGCCAATATGCGAATGGCATACTAATAATACGAATATATTAGTATAATTAGTATAAATTAGTATATTAGTATTGATAAGCGAAAGCGATGACCCGCACGATTATTTTGATAATATTTATAATTTTAATAGCCATTTCTTGGGCCGAATTATTTTTTCTATTTAAAAAAGACAATAAATTAAAAGCCAGCCTTTTGGAAATTACCCAGAAAGCTCAGGTCTTAAGCGAGGAGAACCAAAGTCTTAAAGCGCAAATTGATTATTATTTGGATCCGGCCAACTTGGAAAAAGAGCTGAAATCCAGATACAATTACCGCCGGAGCGACGAAAAAATGATGATAATAGTTCCTTAATATGAATAAAATTATAATACTTTTCAGCACTTCCTTAATAATAGTTGTCACGATTATTGCGTGGATTACGGGTTACTATCCGATTGCGTTTGTAAATTGGCAGCCGGTTTTTGCCAAATCATTAGATACGAATTACGCCGTCGCGTTAAGTTTTTATAAAAGCCAGCTTAAAAACAACCAGGTATTCAATTCTTCCTCCACTCAAAGTGAAATAAAAAGAGCGGTTTTAATAAGCTTAATAGAAGATAAAATTATCGACAGAGAGGTAATTAAAAAAATCGGCAAAAGCGATTTTGAAAAAAGGATAGCCGAAAAATTAAATGAAATAGATTTGAGTTCCGACAAGACAAAAGAAGGCGCGAAATTGATTTATGGCCTGTCGATAGAGCAATTAAAGGAAATCGTATTAACGGAACAAGTAAAGAGGGAAATCGCAGAGGGGCTTTTTAGTTCTCCGAACAAAAACTTTAACAATTGGCTGGGCGAGAAATTTAAAGCTTCAAAAATAATAGTTTTAATTCCTGTTAGAGTTGATTAAAAAGGGCGTGTCCCTCACATAACTTGTTATGTGAGGGAGTGGATAACTAAGTTGTTGTAAAATAAAAAAACGTATATAATTAAATTAATGAAAAGAGCAATTTTGGTTTTTACCGTTTTCGCTTTTACTCTGAGTTTGGTTTCGTCTTTATTTTCGTCTTCGGCTTTTGCTCAAAGCCCAACTTCTTCAGATAGGCAGATTAGGGGAGGCGGGATAACAAGGACGGCAACGTCGAGTAGTACCTCAACTACGCTATCAAAGCTAGAACAACGCAATGAAAAAATAAGAAGCTTTGCGTTGCAAATGCAGCAGCGGTTAAGTGTTATTGTCGGTAATCTTGAAAAAACAGCCTCGCGCGTAGAAACTCAAATTAATAAACAAATTAATAAATCAGCGAGTTCAACCGTGACAAGCGTGGATTTTTCCGCTAGCCAAGCAAAATTAGCCGATGCAAAAAAGAAAATAGACGAATTAAAAACAGGCATTGCCGGTTTGGGCCAAAAAGCTGAAGAAATAATGGTCTCTAAAACACCCAAAACCGCCTTTTATACGGTCAGAGAAAAATTAGTCAAAGCGTTTGTCGCTAAAATAAAAGTAATTCATAAAGAACTTTTGGATTCGGTAAAATTAGCAAAGAAAGAAATAGTTAAAACAAACGCCCAAAACGCTACCTCAACTCAAGATGTTAGCGATTGGAAAACCTATCGAAACAAAGAATATGGATTTGAGTTTAGATATCCGTCTGATTTTTCAATTGAAAATTTCAAGGGGATTAATTGGATTTTAAAACTAGCTAGTCCCGAAAATAAAATTTTATTAATAAGTCTAGAGAGCGACCGTTTTCCAGAAATAGATACATTCGAAAAATTTGCTTTGACTATGGCAGAAATTTCTTGTGTTGCCGATGGCCCCCGCGGTTCCGCTTATTGTGATAACGCATATAAAAAATCATCGTTTACTAACTCAACCGGAATCGTTATTTACGAAATTTATCTTAACGAAACAACAGAGGACTATAAAACAAATCAAAAGATAACTAGGTCTAAAGGACCAGTTTTTGCGCTAAATTTTTCTCCGATTAAAAATCAAAATATAAGAGGAGCTTTTATTAACTTAATGGAGGGAACCTTTTCAGATAAAGAGGTTATTGATAAAGTTATTTCCACTTTTAAATTTATAAAATAAATCCATGGACAATTTAAATCCTCAAAACCAACCCAACAATCCCATTGACCACGAATCATTCAGTTTGCCTACACAGACAAAAAGTTCCACACGTAAAAAAGTTTTGATTATCGGAGGAATTATTTTGGTCATTGTACTATTTTTTGTGGGAGGAATGTACTTGCGTTCGTATTTTTCGCCAAAGCCGGATCAAGCTCCGACTGCTCAAGTCCCGGCTGGGTTTACTTTTCCGACTGCTAATCCGCCAGCCGCGCCAACTTCAACCGCTGATACGATTGATTCGATTGAAAAAGACTTAAACGCGATTGATTTAAAAACTTTTGAAACCGACATAAATAATGATTTAGACAATATAAGCAAATCGCTATAATAACCTACTACTTACAACCAACAACTAACAACTGAATCCCCGAAAAGTCGGGGATTTTTATTTTCTTATTTTCTTAAGAGTGGCGCGCCCCGTTAGAAATAGGGTGCGGCGACGCACCTGAAATTTCTAATGGGGATAAATTGTGGATAAACTAAGGGTATAAAATTTAACTATCCGCATAAATAAAGGGTTTTTTGTAATAGCAAGGTTCTTTTGAATGATGTTTGACAATAGGGCTAAGTGGCATAAAATTAAATAAAAGTGGTGAATTGTGGATAACTATGGGGATAAGCATACAAACAGGTGGATAACATGGCGGGATAGAAATTTATCTTGAACCCGGTTCCGCTCTAAAGCGGGACTGGGGGAAAAGATTTTTAAGAAATTAGATATTAGCAATTAGTAATTTTTCATATATGTTTATCGGCGAATTCACACATACTTTAGATACAAAAGGAAGAGTAGCGGTTCCGGTAAAATTTCGTGGCAAGCTCGGAACGAACGCGATAATTACAAGGGGGCTGGACCGCTGTCTTTTCGTTTTTACCAGTCAGGAATGGGAAACACTGGCTCAAAAATTAATCGCATTGCCTTTGGCGCAAGCGAATTCTCGCGCGTTTGTTCGGTTGATGCTTGCCGGCGCTATGGATGTTGAAGTTGATAAACAAGGAAGAGTTTTAATCCCAGATTACTTGAGAGAATACGCGGGATTAAAAAAAGAAACGGTTATCACGGGCTTGTATAACAGAATAGAGGTCTGGGATAGCCAGGCATGGAAGGGATATAAAGAAAAGACCGAAAGCGAATCAGATGAAATAGCCGAAAAACTTGGTGAATTGGGAATATGAGCCACATTCCGGTTCTTTTAAAAGAAGCAGTTGAGATTTTAAATCCGAAACCAAAAGAAGTTTTTATTGACGCCACTTTCGGAGATGGAGGGCACTCAACCGAAATTTTAAAAAAGATTTTACCCGGCGGAAAATTATTGGCAATTGATTGGGATAAAGACGCGGCGGAAAAAGCGAAAAAATCCGAAAATTTTCAAAAGCCCGAAATAACGATAGTAAATGAAAATTACGCCGATTTGCCAGAGATTGTAAAAAAATTGAAATTTCCGAAAGCGGACGGGCTAATAGTTGATTTGGGATTTTCCACAGGGCAGTTGGAATCGGGGAAAGGATTTAGTTTTTTGAAAAATGAACTATTAGATATGAGATTTTCAAAAAACAGCGAGTTAACGGCGGCGGAAGTTATAAACAGCTTCAGTGAAAAGGATTTGGCGGATATTTTTTTCAAATACGGAGAAGAAAGATTTTCGAGGCGGATAGCCAAAGAAATTTTCATAGAAAGGAAAAAGAAAAGGATATTGACCGCGCTGGAACTGGCGGAAATTATAAAACGGTCGGTTCCAAAAAATTATGAAAGAAAAAGAATCCATCCGGCAACCAGAGTTTTCCAAGCGCTTAGGATTTACGTCAATTCCGAGCTGGAAAACCTGAAAACGTTGTTAGTCGAAATGGAGGGTATTTTAAACCCCGGCAGCCGAGTGGCGATAATTTCTTTCCATTCATTGGAAGACCGGATTGTAAAAACTCATTTTAAGGAATTAGAAAAAGAAGATAAAGCGAAAATTTTAACAAAAAAACCAATAACCGCTTCCGAAGAGGAAGCAAGAGATAACCCAAAATCAAGGTCGGCAAAATTAAGAGCAATTATTTTAAAATGACAACTATTATTCAACCTAATCAGGAAAGTAAAAAAGCTCAAGTTGTTTTGACGACTATTTTTCTCAATATTGTTTTTATCGCCAGCGCAGTAGTTATGATTTTGATCTACAGCCAAGTGGCTAATTTTCGGCAGGAAATTAAAACACAATCGGCAGGGTTAAGAACTATTGAAACCCAAAATGCAGAGCTTAAAAATAGCCTATACACGGCCATTGATTCTATAAATCCTCAGAATCTTAACGCGGCAGGTTCATCGTTGATTTTAGAATCAAATCCTGAGTATATTAAAAAAGAACAATTGGCCGGATTTTAACGGCTATTTATAAAAAATGAACTTGAGAACCGGTTTTATTACGTTTCTTTTTTGCGTAGCGTTTTTAGTTATAATCGCCAATCTTTATTCTGTTCAATTTATTAAGGGCAGTATTTTTTCCGCGCAAAATCAAAAACAAAATACTTTGGCCAGCGGCTTAGACCCCATTAGGGGCAGTATTTACGTTTTAGATAAAAACAAAACTCAAATTCCGATTGCCTTAAATAAGGAGTATTCGTTGATTTTCGCGGTGCCTAAAAAAATAGGCGCGGAGTTTGAAAATTATGCCGCTCAACTTTCAACTGTGCTTGGGTTGGATAAAAATGATTTAGAAAAAAAATTTAAAAAACCCAACGATCTTTATGAGCTTTTAATTCAAAAAGCCGATCAAAATCAGGTTAGTGGCGTTTCTTCTCTGAATCTCAAAGGCATTTATTTGAAAAAGCAATTTTTGCGTTATTACCCCTTTAATGATTTTGCCAGCCATGTTGTGGGGTTTGTTTCTCCCGCAAACGATAACGACGAAAAAAAAGACACTTTGACTGAAGTCGGCCGGTATGGAATTGAGGCCAGGTTTAACGCTGTCTTGGCTGGAAAAGAAACAAAAGAGGGCGATGATCTAGTTCTTACGATTGATAGGAGCATCCAAGCTCAATCGGAGGAAATTTTATCTCGGCTTGTAACGGAAAAACAGGCTACCGGAGGAACGGTTATTGTTCAAGATCCATATTCCGGCAGAATTTTGGCAATGGCAAATTTGCCGAATTTCGACCCAAATAATTATTCTAAATCAGAAATAAAAAGTTTTTTAAACCCGGCTGTGGCTGCGGTTTATGAACCGGGTTCTGTTTTTAAAATTATTACAATGGCGATTGGAATAGAAAGCGGTAAAATCACTCCGGATACGAAATATAACGACCTCGGTTCACTGACTATAAACGGCAGAAAAATTACCAACTGGGATCAAAAAGCCCACGGCCTCCAAACAATGACTCAAGTTATAGAACAATCAATAAACACTGGTTCGGTTTTCGCCGAAAAACAAACCGGCCACGATATATTTTTAAATTATTTGAAAAAATTCGGATTTTCGGATTTAACAGGGATTAAACTTCCTTCGGAGGTAAGAGGGAGCTTAAAAAGCTTGATAAAAGGAAAGGACATAAATTTCGCTACAGCTTCTTACGGGCAAGGAGTGGCGGTAACGCCCGTTGAATTAATAGGCGGTGTTTCAGTAATAGCTAACGGCGGAAATCTAATGAAACCGTTAATTTTGGACAATGAAAAGTCTGAAGTTGTCTGGCGTGTGATATCGGAAGATACCGCTAAAAAAGTAACGAATATGATGGTTTCCGCGGTTGAAAAAAACTTTCTTGCCGCTATTAAGAATTATTCGGTAGCCGGTAAAACAGGAACCGCTTTCATTCCGGATTTTAACAAGGGGGGGTATACTGAAAATGTTATCAATAGCTATGTTGGATTTGCGCCGGCGTATAATCCGAAATTTGTTATTTTAATAAAACTCGATAAACCGGCCGGGGCGCCTTTGTCTGGTCAGACGGTTGTTCCGGCATTTAAAGAATTGGCGCAATTTATATTAAATTATTATAACGTTCCTCCTGATAAACAATGATTAAAATACTGTCAAAAATTTTATTTTTTTTAGCACACAGGATTATCAACCGTTATAATCCGGAAGTAGTGGCGATAACCGGAAGCGTGGGGAAAACTTCAACCAAGGAAGCTGCTTTTGCGGCGCTTATCGGACAAACAAAAGAAAAAATAAAAAGTGTTAGAAGATCAAGGGGTAATTTTAATAACGAAATCGGCGCGCCGTTAGCCATAATCGGAGATTTTAAGGATGAAGATTTAAAAATTATAAGTCGAGATCAGCCAGCTGGAACAAAAAAATTCCAAAAACTTATTTTTTGGCTCAAGGTGATTCTGGTGGGAAAATTTTACGCGTTTTGGCCTTTTAAATTAAATTATCCGCAAGTGTTAATTTTAGAATATGGGGCTGATAAGCCGGGCGATATTAAAAATATGTTGAGCTTGGCGCGGCCCAAAAAAGCGGTTGTTACGGCCGTGGGCGAAATTCCTACGCACGTGGAATTCTATCAAGGACCAGCGGAAGTCGCGAAAGAAAAAGCGAAAATCATAGAACCGCTTTCGGTCAATGGTTTCGCGATTTTAAATTTTGATGACAAAAAAGTTTTCGAAATGAAAGAAAAAACCCGCGCTAAAATAATTACTTTTGGATTTGATGGAGGAGCGGACATAAAAATTTCTAATTTTGAAAATCGTTCGTTTGACGGGAAACCGCAAGGAATTTCGTTTAAAATAGAATACGAAGGCAATTTCGTGCCGGTATTTTTGAAAAATGTTTTAGGACGAGCGCAGGCGTACGCTTCTGCCGCCGCCTTCGCGATCGGGGTTTCTTTTGGTTTAAATATTGTTGAAATCGCGGATTCTTTGGAAAGAAATTATTATCCGCCCAAACGCCGTACTAATATTTTAGACGGCATTAAAAATACATTCGTAATTGACGATAGTTACAACGCCTCGCCGCTTTCAATGAAAGAGGCGTTGGAAATTTTAAAATCGTTGGAAGTAAAGCGAAAAGTCGCGGTTTTGGGCGATATGCTGGAATTGGGAGAATTTTCCATTGAAGCGCACCAGAAAATTGGAAAAATTGCCGGTCAAGTCACGGATATTTTAATTACTGCCGGTCCACGAGCGAAATTTATCGCGGAGAAAGCCAAAGTAGAGGGCCTTTCAGAGAACGACATTTATGTTTTCGAAAACGCAACGGAAGCTTGTGAAAACATTAACGGCATCATAAAAGAAGGGGATTTGATTTTAGTTAAAGCTTCGCGCGGAATCGGCTTAGATAAAGTGGTTGAAGAATTAAGAAAAACGTGATAAATAACTAGTAACTATTTTCGGCCCCATCGTCTAGTGGTTCGGACACTTGGTTCTCATCCAAGAAACACCGGTTCGACTCCGGTTGGGGTCACCACGAAAATGAATCCCGTTAGAAATAATGATTAATATTTTAATATGATATATACTTCTTTGATTTATAAAAATGTCGGTTATTTAGCCGTGGCGCATTATTTGTGCCATTTCTAACGGGATGAAAGTTTATTATTCAAATTCTCAAAAAGACGCTAATCCCAGAACAAAGCTGAAAATTTTTTTGATCACCTTGCTTTTTCTGGCGTTTATTGGAGCTGGTGGTTATTTAGTTTACGCTTCAGGTTTTTTCAAAGTTAAAAATATTGAAATTTCAGGCTTAAAAAATTATTCAAAAGAAAACTTAATCGTTGATCTGAAAGATTTTTTTAAGAACCGCTCGGCGATATCTTCTTTTCTTGGACCGGAAAATGTTTTAGTTTGGACAGCGGACGTAGGAGCCTTTCTTTCCAAAGAGCCGCAATTTAAAAATTTAACCGTTCAAAGGGATATTTTAAGCCGTTTTGTAAAGGTAGGGGTTGTGGAGCGGGAAAAGTTTGGAATTTGGTGTTTAATTAAAAAAAATACCGCTTTCGAAAATAGTAGTTCAACGATTGAGAAAATAGAATTAAAAGAAAATTGTTTTTGGTTCGACAAAGACGGAATAATTTTTATTGAAGCGCCAACCATTGAAAGCGAACTTTTCAATAAAGTAGTGGACTTAACGGGAAGGGATTTGAAATTAGGAGACAAAGTCCTAGATAGCCGGCTCACAGAAAATCTCGTGAAGGTTTTTAATGTCTTTGATACGGCCGACGTAAAATCAAAAACCGTTCAGTTAAACGACATTAAATCCGAAGAGGTGATTGTGAAACCCCTGTCGTTTCCAGCCTCATTTTTTAGTTTGAGATTCAGCCCTGATTTTTCAATTGCCGCCATAAAAACTTTAAAAAAAGACAAGCGGTGGGATAAAATTCAATACGCTGATTTTAGGGTAGAGAACCGCGTTTATTATAAATATAAAAATTAGTAGGATTCGAATTTTTTGAGCTTTCGCATTGTTTCCAAGTCGGAATTTCTTAA
>Ga0265292_1000486_pt1 | contig 56185 bp, 50 predicted proteins | sample Munlanlewell296A_FD_189080 | JGI IMG/M metagenome (GOLD analysis project Ga0265292, IMG submission 189080) | Leachate microbial communities from a municipal landfill in Southern Ontario, Canada - Leachate well 296A | ecosystem: Engineered > Solid waste > Landfill > Unclassified | place: Canada... | reverse complement strand
CTGATCCGTCGCTTTACGAAAGATGCCGAAGTGACCTATCTGGATTGGGATTTGAAAAACCAATATGGTATTCCGATCGCCAGCGGGGCCTATATTGTTCATATCAACGCCCCGGGAATCGGTGAAAAAGTATTGAAATTCTTCGGAGCTTTAAGACCGCAGGACTTAAACAGTTTGTAAAACCTTTTTGTAGAACATTAAAATATTTGGTTATGGCCAGCATTTTTTCAAGAATTGTGAGCGGGGAAATTCCATGCTATAAGATTGCTGAAAACGATCAGTTTCTGGCATTTCTTGATATTAACCCGCTGGCCAAAGGACATACACTGGTTATTCCGAAAAGGGAGGTAGACTATCTTTTCGATCTATCAGAAGAAGAACTGGCAGCATTAATGGTATTCGCCCGGAAGGTTGCATTGGCGATAGGGAAGGTTATGCCATGTAAACGTGTTGGTGTTGCAGTTATCGGATTGGAAGTGCCTCATGCACATGTCCATCTGGTGCCCATCAATGGTGTTTACGATATTGATTTCAAACAGCCAAAGCTGAAAATATCGCCGGAAGAATTTTTAGATATTACGGAAAGGATTCGGGCAGGGTTTTAACGAACCCTGTCCGGGTTTTTCCGGATATACTCTTCCCAGGATTTCACACCGGGTGCTGAGGTTGGACGGTTTGTCTGGAAATAATGGCACAACGCTGCAGCTATTCCATCTGTGGCATCCATATATTCAGGAACCTCAACGAATTTCAGGATATTCCGGACCATCATTGCCACTTGCTCTTTTGAAGCATTCCCATTGCCTGTAATGGATTGCTTAATTTTCCTTGGAGAATATTCAAAAACCGGAATTCCCCTGTTAAAGGCCGGGGCAAGGGCTACCCCCTGCGCTCGCCCGAGTTTGAGCATCGATTGTACGTTTTTACCAAAGAAAGGTGCCTCTATGGCAACCTCATCGGGAGTAAATTCGATGATCAGGGCATTGATTCGCTCAAATATTTTACCCAGCCGTGCGAAGGGATCCGGAATCTTCTGCAATCTTAAAACGCCCATCTCTATCAGAGACAGCTGTTTGCCCGAAATCCTGATCAGTCCATACCCGAGAACTACTGTTCCCGGATCAATCCCTAGAATTATGTGGTCCTGGCTCATTTTTTCTCTATTGTTACCGGGAGGAGTTGCTGGATCAGAATTCCGCCGACAATAAAGACCAGTCCGGCCGGTGTAGTCCAGTATATTTTTTCCCCGAGGATTAAATGTATGAAGAACAAGGAAATGAACGGCGAAATAAACACCAGGTTACTGATCCTGGCGTTGTTTTTAGTGTTTTCGAGGGCAGTCAGCCAACAGACAAAAGCAATTGCCATCTCAGTAAGCCCTACATAAACGGCGGGTATAACCGATAGGTTCCAGGTTACTGGTTTGGGTGAGATCAAAAGGGCGATCCCGGTAAAAGTACTGCCAAAAAAGAAGTTCAGCGTGATTTTAATGATCTCAGGACGTGTATCTTTTACATTGAAAATCCAGAAGGACGCCCATATAATGGAACTAGCCAGCGCAAGAATTACACCGACCGGTTCATTAACCGGGGTGGTGAAAATATTCCGGCCCTGGGAGCTTATGATAACAACTCCAATAAAACTAATCAGGATAGCAGCAAATTCAATTGGCTTGAGCTTTTGATGGAGGAAAGGGACGGACAACAGCACCAGCATCACGGGCCAGGTATAGTTTAACGGTCCTGCGATTTGGGCAGGAAGAACATTATATGCATTCAGAAGGATCATATAATAGAGAAATGGATTCAGAAATCCGCCAAAGGCTGAGCGCATCAGGGTTTTTGGTGTGTTCCTCCGGAGTTCATCGGTTTGTTTCCGGATAATCAGCACCGCCAGCAGGAATATCCAGGCTACCGTTGATGCAATAAATAAAAGTTGTATTAAATCCATTCCACGGAGAGCCAGCTTGAAGGCAGTTCCTGCGGTTGACCAGAGGAGAATCGCTGTTAATGCGAACAGGTATATGGACCGCTGCTTCATCCTTTCGATTTGGATTTCAAGGCTTTCAGCCTGTCCCTGGCATCAAGGAAATAAAAACTGGTGGTAAAATCCCGGATGAACTCTTCAAAAAGTGAAATTGCTGTTGCAGGATCTTTGAGTTGGTCCTGATAGATGCAGGCCAGTTCAAACAATGCCTTGTGCCCCCAATACTCATAACGGTAATTATCGATGATTCTGTTGAGGATATCCATTCCCTGATTCAGCTCGTTTTTCTCAATCAGGATATGGGCTTTTTTATACAGGCAATCATCTGTTGCCGGATCGTCGGGTGATCCATTGATAATGGAATCAAGAATGGGCAATGCTTCATCGTTCTTATGTCGGAATATCAGGTAGTCGGCACTTGCCAATTTCAGGAGGGTTGATTGCGTTGAATCTGTATCGGAAATGTTCTCCCTGATCAGGATAGATAATTCCAAAGCATCGTTGGCATCGGGTTTTGAAGTGCTTCCTTTCAGGATATCGAGTTGTGCAAGAGCCCATTTATAATTTCCGGTAAACCAGGAGAGCTGGGCTTTTCTATAACGGGCAGCAGATCCTTCAGGGTTATCAGGGTTTTCCATATCTATCATGCTGTAAACCAATGAAGCTTCCCAGGGATCCCCTGAACTCAGAAGAATATCTGCTTTTTCAAGAAGGCAATCGGTGCGGTACAGCGGAGGTTTTCCGGGGAGAGCCAAAGCCTCTTCGATTGTTTTTAAGGCCAGCGTGTAGTCTTCCAGCTCAAAGGCCTGTATATGCGCAAGCTCAATGTAAATGGGATCTGAAACGCTCTCCTTTCCAAGATCAGTAATGGTTTTGCGGAAATCTTCAGCAAGTTTGCTCCATTCGCCGGGTTGAGTGCCAGGGGCGCTCTTCAATTTATCGGACAATGTCATCAGATATTCGATCCTCGCCAGGTTATAAATGGCCTGGCGGTTTGGACCGGCAGGACCTCTCCCGATCAGGTAAAGATAGGCAGAGATGGCGGCATCCCGGTCGCCGGCGTCGAATGAAATGCGGGCGATCTGAAGTACTTTATCCGGTGATGCCTGGTTCCGGCGATCCATTGCAATGGTTTGTTCAACGGCTTCCGCGAATTTTTTCTCCTCGGATAAAACCCAGATCAGCATCTCATAGAAGGTGGGAATTCCCGGCCATTGCTGTATGAAGGCATAGGTTTTATCTCTGGTCAGCTGAAGCAGGGTCTGATCCACATCGTTGGTCAATGCGTTTTGGATCATGGCCTGGATTGTAGGAACATATTTAGGGTCGGCGAGGATCAGGTTGTAATACTCTTCCAGCATTTCAGGGAACCGCCGTTCCGCATAATAGACATTGGCCAGTTCCATTCTGAATTCGCCCGGATTTCCCAGAATCTTGCGGCCGAGTTCATAAACCATCTCGGAATACTGGTATTTAGCGTAGGAGGAATAGACGTTTCCGAGGTTTATGATTCCGGCAACCGTCTTAGGAAAGTCCTTAAGCGGTTCTCGGTATGACTCTTCAGCTTTCTTGCTATCACCCGACACTTCATAAACGTATCCGAGTTCGACATACAGGTTGACCTCCCTGGATTGCCTGATTGCCTTCTTTACCGCTTTAAGTGCGTTATCGTAATCGCGGGTTTCGATCAGACAGTTGACGTAATAATGGAGATAAGTTGAAACATTGTTCTCCTCATACATGCGTAAAAACAGCGGCGCAGCCTTCTCATAATCGCGTTCATTGTAATATTCCCAGGCCAGCCGGGAAGTATTGTCCTGAGATAACGCCGACTGAAGTCCAAGAATCAGAATGAATCCGGTGAGGAAGAGTTTCATAACCGAATACGGTCGAAACCGGTATAGGGATGAAGTATTTCAGGGATAAATATTTCGTTGCCACGCTGGTTATTCTCGAGCAGACCTGCTACGATTCTGGGCAGAGCCAGAGCGCTTCCGTTGAGCGTATGAGCCATCTGTGTACGTTTGTCGCCTTTATCCCGGAACCGTAATTTCAACCGGTTAGCCTGGAATGACTCAAAGTTTGAGACAGATGAAACTTCGAGCCAGCGGCCTTGTCCCGCTGCAAAGACTTCGAAGTCATAGGTCATGGCTGAGGTAAAGCCCATGTCGCCCCCGCAGAGGCGGATGATCCGGTAAGGGAGTTCAAGCAGATTGACCAATGATTCCACATAGGCGACCATCTCATCAAGGCCGGCATAGGAATTATCCGGATGGCGCACCTGCACGATTTCGACTTTGTCGAACTGATGCAAACGGTTCAGTCCGCGGACATGGCTGCCCCAGGATCCTGCTTCGCGGCGGAAACAGGGTGTATAGGCCATATACTTAACGGGTAACTGATCGGCAGAGAGGATTTCATCACGGAAGATATTGGTTACCGGGACTTCAGCAGTCGGAATCAGGTATAATCCATCCGCTTCAGAGCGATACATCTGGGCTTCTTTATCGGGAAGCTGGCCGGTACCATAAGCTGAATCTTCATTTACCATAATGGGGGGCTGCACTTCGGTGAATCCTGCCTTGAGGCCCTGGTCGAGGAAAAAGTTAATCAACGCGCGTTGCAGGCGGGCTGCTTCCCTTTGATATACAGGGAATCCGGCACCGGTAAGTTTCACGCCAAGCTCAAAATCAATCAATCCCGATCCAGCGAGTAGGTCCCAGTGCGGTTTTCTGTTAATATCCGGCTCGGGGATGATTCCCCCGGTACGGATTAACTGATTATCGTCGGCTGTTTTTCCCGCCGGCACCAGTTCATGGGGAAGGTTAGGCAATTGAACAACCATCTCCTGCAGTTGCAGCTCGATTGCGGCATGTTCCTCCTTAAGAACCCGGTTCTGTTCTTTGATTTCAAAAGTCTGGTTTTTGGCAGCTTCAGCCTCCTGGCTTTTACCTTCTTTATAAAGTTGACCGATTTGCCTGGCCAAATTATTCAGATCCGCCAACTGGATGTCGATCCGGGTTTGAAGTGCACGTCGTTTTTCGTCGGTTGAAAGGATGCGGCTAATGATCTGAGTTGCATCAAAGTTCTTGATTTTCAGTCTTTCGATGATAAAATCACCTTGTTCCTGGATGAGTTTTAGGGGAAGCATATATGGTAGATTAAGCAGGTTCTAAAATAAGAAATCTCCTGAACTATACCGTTACTGGGATAATTCAGGAGATTCCTGGTTAAGACGGGTAACGCTTATTCGTTCGATTCCGGAAGAACTGAAACGTATGAGCGATCGTTTTTCTTGCGTTGAAACGTAACTGTACCATCTTCAAGGGCAAACAAGGTATGGTCTCTGCCAATTCCTACGTTAAGGCCCGGATGGTGTTGGGTTCCGCGCTGGCGAACCAGAATATTACCGGCTTTAGCCACTTGTCCACCGAAAATTTTTACTCCCAGCCGCTTGCTTTCTGATTCACGTCCGTTTCGGGAGCTACCTGATGCTTTCTTGTGTGCCATAATCCTGAGTGTTATTGATTAACCAAGAATAATGTCCTGTATTTGAATTTGGGTGAAATTCTGACGATGACCGTTCAGTTTCTGATAACCTTTTCTGCGTTTCTTTTTGAAAACGAGAACCTTATCACCCCTTAAATGCGTAAGAACTTTTGCTGCGATTTTGGCGCCTTCAACAACCGGATTTCCGACCTGAACCTTGCCTTCATTATCGATGAGCAAAACCTTTGCAAACTCCATGTCAGTTCCTTCCTCTGCGTCCAACCTGTGAACGTAAACCTTCTGTTCTTTAACCACCTTAAACTGCTGTCCGGCTATGTCAACTATTGCGTACATGACGAATAAATAAAAATTACAGATATCATTTGGGTCTGCAAAGGTAGAAAACATATTCCTATTATGCAAAGCCGCCATGTTTATATTTATTTGATACATTTACGGAAAATCATGAAACATGGGTAATAAGGTGAAATTGCGGGTTATGGGCCTGACGTTCAGTCAGACGCAGACTGGTAGTTACGCTTTGGTTCTGGCAGAGGAGTCAGGCAAAAAGAGAATTCCAATCATGATTGGAGCTTTTGAAGCTCAGGCTATTGCCCTTCATCTGGAAGAACTTAAGCCTCCTCGTCCATTAACGCACGATCTGTTTCTGAGCTTTTCGAGAGCCTATGGCGTAGATCTGAAAGAGGTACTGATTAATAAACTGGAAGAAGGCATTTTTTACTCTGAATTAGTCTTTTTTCATGATGATGAAACCGTCAGGATCGACTCGCGTACATCGGATGCGGTGGCCCTGGCCCTGCGTTTCAAATGTCCGATTTATACAACTGTTGAAATTCTCGAAAAAGCGGGAATTATTCTGGAAGAGAAAGCCGAAGCCAAGATACATATGGAAGAGGAATTGCCTGCCGACGAGGACCCCATTGAATCTAAACCACTGTCAGAACTGGAGGAGTTGCTTGCACAGGCTATAGCCAACGAGGATTATGAAACCGCTTCACAGATCCGTGATGAATTGCAGCGCCGGCAGGACATCGAAGGATAACCCCCTTATGAAAAGGATATGGTATCTTTTACTGGCTTTAACAGCAATGATTTTCATTGGAGCCCTGCTAGGACAGGCAAAAAGTCCCCGTCCCCGCCTTCGCGGGGATGACAAGACAGAACTCAGTGCAGCGTCAAGAGGTCCCCGCCTTCGCGGGGATGACAAGAACATTACTGTTCAGGAAACCGCCCAGTCGGTCCAGCGGTTAAAAAAGGTTAACGATGATCCTCATATTAAGTTCGTTAGCATGGTCCGTGGATTTTTGGGGCTTGGATCATTGATCTTTATTGCCTGGATTTTTAGTGCCAACCGGAAAGGTATATCCTGGAAAGTAGTTTTGAGTGGTCTGGGTATTCAATTATTACTGGCCATTGGTGTGCTGATGGTCAGGCCGGTACAGTTGTTTTTTGAAATTGCCGGGAAGATGTTTGTTACAGTACTGGATTTTTCCCGGTCAGGCTCCCAATTCCTGTTCGGTTCCCTTCTGGATGTCAATAAATTCGGCTCAATTTTCGCTTTCCAGATATTGCCAACCATTGTATTCTTCTCAGCATTAACCAGTTTGCTTTTTTACCTCGGGATAATTCAGAAAGTTGTCCGGTTATTGGCCTGGCTTTTATCGAAAGCATTCAGGATTTCGGGAGCCGAGAGTCTGACTGTTGCCGGGAATATCTTTCTGGGCCAGATAGAAGCTCCGCTGATGGTTAAGGGCTATTTAGAAAAAATGAATCGTTCGGAAATTCTGCTGGTGATGGTAGCCGGGATGGCAACTATAGCGGGAGGCGTAATGGCGGTCTATATTGGTTTTTTAGGCGGGGATGATCCGGTGCAGCGATTGCTGTTTGCCAAACATTTGCTGGCTGCTTCTGTAATGGCGGCACCTGGCGCTGTAATTATAGCCAAAATATTATATCCTCAGAATGAGGCTATTAATAAAGAGCTCCATTTTGATAAAAAGACCTTCGGCGACAATGTATTGGATTCCATTGCAAAAGGGACTTATCAGGGACTGAAGATGGCCGCCGGTGTTGCTGCAATGCTGTTGGTCTTTCTGGCTTTTATTGCCATGATTAACTTTGTATTCATTGCGATAGGATCATGGACGCATCTGAATCTCTGGGTCAATGATATAACTGCCGGCCGTTACCAGAATCTTAGTCTGCAGTTCATGCTGGGCTATCTCTTTTCACCGGTGATGTGGTTGATCGGGGTTTGTCCGCAGGACATGGCACTGGTTGGCCAACTGGCCGGCGAAAAGCTGGTTACCAATGAGTTTGTGGGTTATATTAGCCTCGCATCCCTGAAGAATGCCGGTGCTTTTTTTCAGGATAAGTCGATCATTATGGCTACTTATATGTTATGCGGATTTGCCAACTTTGCCTCGGTGGGGATGCAGATCGGCGGCATCGGTTTATTGGCTCCGGGAAAGCGGAAATGGCTATCGGAGCTTGGGATGAGAGCCCTGCTGGGAGGCACTTTGGCTTCCTTACTCTCCGCCACAATTGTAGGCATGATTGTAGGATAAGTTTTAAACGATTGATTATGAAGCAATACCTTACACTGCTCGACTATACCTTAAAAAACGGGATCCGGAAGGATGACCGCACGGGAACAGGAACGCTCAGTACCTTCGGATATCAGATGCGTTTCAATCTGGAGGATGGATTTCCTTTGCTAACCACTAAAAAACTGCATTTGAAATCAATTATATATGAATTGTTATGGTTCCTTCGAGGGGATACCAACACCAAATACCTGACTGACAATGGGGTAAAGATCTGGAATGAATGGGCGGATATGGAAGGTGAGCTTGGGCATATTTACGGATATCAATGGAGATCGTGGCCAGGCTATCATGGCGAAACGACCGACCAGATCACCCGCGTGATCCAGTCCATCCGAGGGAACCCTAATTCCAGGCGGCACATTGTGAGCGCCTGGAACGTAGCCGATCTCGGTAATATGAACCTGCCTCCCTGCCACATCCTGTTCCAGTTTTATGTGGCCAATGGAAAGCTTTCCTGCCAGCTGTATCAGCGGAGTGCTGATATTTTCCTGGGGGTGCCCTTTAATATTGCATCATACAGCATTTTACTGATGATGGTTGCCCGTGAAACCGGACTGGTCCCGTTTGAGTTCATTCATACTCTCGGGGATGCGCACCTTTATCTGAACCATGTTGAGCAGGCGCGGACACAGCTGGTCCGTGAGCCTAAATTGCTTCCAATCCTAAAGCTGAACCCAGATAAGTCACGGGTGTTGGATTTTGAGTTCAGCGATTTTGAATTGATCGGTTATAACCCCGATCCACATATAAAAGCCGAGATATCAGCATGAGCATAGCTTCGGGTAAACCCATATCCATTATAGTAGCCGTGGCCCGGAATTGGGCAATTGGTTTGAATAACCAGTTACTCTGGCATATTCCGGAGGATTTCCGATGGTTTAAGAAACATACGGCCGGCCATCCGGTGGTGATGGGTAAGAGAACCTGGGAGGCGCTTCCGGTTAAGCCGCTGCCGGGCCGTAAAAATGTGGTGATAACCGATGATCCCCTCGATTGTTTTCCGGGCGCCATTTGTGTCGGCTCAATCGAAGCAGCTGTTAATCAGATGGATGCTGACGGGGAAAATTTCATTATCGGCGGCGGAATGGTGTACAGGCAATTTTTACCGTTAGCACAAAAGGTTTATCTGACCGTGGTTGACAGGGAGTTTGATGCGGATGTGTGGTTTCCGAAACTGGATACCAGGGAATGGAAGGAAACTTATCGCGAAGAGCACCTGAAAGATGAACCCGGATATACTTTCCTGATATTTGAAAGGATCAGCTAACCGGCTTTCAGGCGGTTAGCCGTAATTTTCGATATCTTTTGCTCGGCCAGATTTTTCGTGATCCGGATGTTTGACTGTTTATCAGATGGATTTTCGTACATCACATCGATCATGATGGATTCACAGATGGACCGTAATCCACGGGCCCCCAGTTTGAATTCGATAGCCAGTGTAACAATGTAGTCCAGAACTTCGGGATCAAAGGTTATTTTGACATGATCCATCTGGAATAATTTAACATACTGTTTAATAATCGAATTCTTGGGTTCCGTCAGGATCTGGCGCAACGCATCACGATCGAGGGGATTGAGGTGTGCAATCACCGGGAGCCGGCCAACAATTTCCGGGATCATCCCGAATGCTTTAAGATCCTGTGGCGCAATGTACTGAATCAGGTTATTGCGATCGATCTCATCGGCTTTTTTCTGAGCTCCGTAACCAATCACTTTCGTATTTAATCTCTGGGCGATTTTTCGTTCGATCCCATCGAAGGCGCCTCCGGCAATAAACAGGATATTTTTTGTATCCACCGGAATCATTTTCTGTTCAGGATGCTTGCGCCCGCCTTGCGGAGGAACGTTCACTATTGATCCTTCGAGCAGCTTAAGGAGTCCTTGCTGAACACCTTCACCCGAAACATCCCGGGTAATGGAAGGGTTATCACTTTTCCGTGCGATTTTATCAATCTCATCAATAAAAACAATGCCCCGTTCAGCGGCTTTCACATCATAATCAGCGACCTGCAGCAGCCTTGTGAGCAGGCTTTCGATGTCCTCCCCAACATAACCGGCTTCTGTGAGTACGGTTGCATCGACAATCGTGAAGGGAACATGAAGCATTTTGGCTATCGTTTTGGCCAAAAGTGTTTTACCTGTGCCGGTTTCGCCAACAAGAATAATGTTTGATTTTTCAATCTCAACCTCGTTGCGGGTATCCATCTGTCCTAATCTCTTATAATGATTGTAGACCGCAACAGAAAGAACCTTCTTGGCATCTTCCTGTCCGATTACATATTGATCAAGAAATTGCTTAATCTGAACCGGGGTCTTAACTTCGATGTCTCCGATATCGAATGGCTTTTGGACAGGTTTCAGTTCTTCCTTAATAATGGTATAGGCCTGATCGATGCAGGCATCACAGATGTGGCCTGAAACGCCGGCGATTAAGAGATTTACCTCTTCCTTTGTCCTTCCGCAAAAGGAACACGTATCCGTTTTTCCTGATGTTGGTCGTGGCACGGTTTATTTTTTAGGGGTTCGAACCATAACCTCGTCAATCATACCATATTCCTTGGCTTCTTCAGAAGTCATCCAGAAATTCCGGTCGGAATCCTTTTCGATTTTTTTGTACGGTTTGCCAGTGTGGAAGGCGAGGATATCGTACAATTCCTTTTTCAGCTTCTGGAGCTCTCTAACCTGGATCTCGATATCAGATGCCTGTCCCTGCGCTCCGCCTAGCGGCTGGTGTATCATGATCCGCGAGTGTTTAAGGGCTGAGCGTTTTCCTTTGGCACCGCCGGCAAGCAGGACTGCTCCCATGGATGCAGCCATTCCGGTACAAATCGTAATGATATCCGGATTAATGTATTGCATGGTATCATAAATACCAAGGCCTGAATGAACCATCCCGCCCGGGGTGTTGAAATAGATAATAATGTCCTTCTTCGGGTCGGCCGATTCAAGGAACAGCAACTGTCCCTGGATAATATTGGCCACATCATCGTCAATCGGGGTACCCAGGAAAATGATCCTGTCCATCATCAGCCGCGAAAAAACATCCATTTGCGCGACATTCAGCTGACGCTCCTCAATAATGGTAGGGGAGACGTAATAATTATATAATGACTGGTATTTCTCCAGGTTCAGACTGCTTATGCCGAGGTGTCCGACGGCATATTTCCTGAATTCATCTTTTGTTTTCATCCATCAGTTTATTAAATTCTTCCAGACTAATGTTTTGTTCTTCAAGCCCGAACAAGGTTTTAACGTATTCGATGACTTTATTTTCGAGAATAACATCGGCTATCCGGGTTTTTTCTTCTTCATTTTTCAATAGAACATCGGCCAGCCGGAAAAGTTGTTCTTCCGGTGTGTCATAGAGGCCATATTGAAAATAGCGGGATTGTGCGGCCCAGATTGCCTGCTCACGGATTTCCTCATCGGTGGATTCGAGTTTCTGATCGCCGATGATTGTATTTTTAATCATCCTCCATTTCAGGTCGACAACAAATGCAGGGAAATCTTTTTCCAGCTGCTCACGGGTCAGGTTCTCATTTTTGGATGTCAAAAGCATCCATCTTTTAAGAAACTCCTCGGGCAGAGGCACAAAAGTATCTGCCATGAGTTTTTCCTTCGCATCGAGGTGAAATTTATACTGACTTTCACGCGAAACCTGGCGTTCCAGATCCTCCTCAATACGTTCGCGGAAAGCTTCAATAGAGTCAATAGTGCCTTCACCAAAGGCCTTATCGAACAATTCCTGGTCGATTTCTGCAGTAGTAAAGCGGGATACTTCGTTTATGGTGAATTCGAAATCAGTATTGATTTCACCCAGTTCCTCCCTGCTGACTTTCAAAAGGCTGGCACGGTCGGTTTCATTAGGGAAAGCGACATTTGGATTAAAGATCAGTTTGTCGCCAACTCTGGAGCCCAGGAATTGGTTTTTAACTGCCTCGTCACCAATAGTTTTGATATAAACCAAGGCTCCGTGCGAATGAACCGGATGATGATGGTCATGGTCGTCCTCATGGTCATGGTCGTGCTCATGAGTGTGCTCATGATCGTGATCACTCAGTTCGCACAAATCGCCCGTTACCACATCCTCTTCAGATATTGTGTCAGTGGGCTGCAGTGAACCGAACCGACGTGAGTAATCCCCGATCTGCTTATCGATCATTTCAGGGGTGATGATAATCCTGTAATCGTTGATCTTGTCATTTTCACTGATTTTCAGTTCGATGTCGGGTGCCATTGCAATATCGAAATGAAATTCAAATGATTCCTGATTATCCCAATTTATTTGGGGGCTATTTACATTCGGGAGTGGTTCGCCCAGTACTTTTAGCTTATTGTCCTGGATATAGTTATTAAGAGTGTAAGAAAGCAGGCGTTGAATTTCTTCAGCCTGGATAGATTTGCCATATATTTTTTTAACCAGTGATGGCGGAACTTTTCCTGGCCTGAAACCATCAAAACGTGCTTTTTTGCGGTATTCTGACAGTGCGGCATCAACTTTCGGCTGGTAATCAACCGGTTCAATTCCGATCCGGATCACGGCATTCAGATCATCGGGATTCTCTCTGCTAATATTCATATTCAACTGTAACTAAACGATAAGTAAAAATGAGAGTGCGGATGGGGGGACTCGAACCCTCACGCCTTTCGGCACCAGATCCTAAGTCTGGCTCGGCTACCAATTACGACACACCCGCAAAAGTGGGGCAAAGATAGTGTTTTTTTGAAAAACGACAGATACATACCTGTTTAGCGGATCTACCTTCTCAGTTCGAAGTTTTGTCCAAGGTAAAGTTTTCTTACCTGTTCATCCTGAGATAGTTCTTCGGCAGTGCCCGATTTCAGGATGCTCCCTTCGAACAGAAGATATGCCCGGTCGGTGATAGATAAAGTTTCATGGACGTTATGGTCGGTGATGATAACCCCGATATTTTTCTTTTTCAGCTGAGAAACGATCGCTTGTATGTCCTCCACGGCGATGGGATCGATCCCGGCGAAAGGTTCATCGAGCAGGATAAACTGGGGTTTCAGTGCCAGAGCCCGGGCGATTTCTGTCCGCCTCCGTTCACCCCCGCTCAGCTGGATACCCTTGTTCCGGCGGATCTTACCCAATCCGAACTCGAGAATGAGACCTTCGGCCCGTTCCACCTGTTCCGGTTTCGGGATGGTGGTCATTTCCAGAACAGAATATATATTATCCTCAACCGTCATGTTACGGAATATGGAGGGTTCCTGGGCCAGGTATCCAATTCCGCTGCGAGCCCGCTTATAAACAGGTTCGAAAGTAATATCCTTGTCATCCAGGAATATCTGCCCGCTATTAGGCCGGATAAGTCCCACGATCATGTAAAAAGTTGTGGTTTTTCCGGCACCGTTCGGTCCGAGTAATCCAACAATCTCTCCCTGTTCTACCTCAACGGACACGAGATTAACCACGGTACGCTGCCGGTATTTTTTGACCAGGTTTTGGGTAAATAATTTCATAGGAGCTTAAATGATTCCTTCCCTCAGAATGTCATGAATATGTATTACACCCAGATATTCGTCATCCCTGACCACCAGAAGTTGGGTGATACTATTGGTGCGCATGGTTTCAAGAGCACTTACGGCAAACTCATCGGGGGAAATTTGTTTCGGGTTTATTGACATGATATCACCGGCAGTCAGCTGCCGGAAATCTTCAAATTTTTCCATCATGCGGCGCAAATCACCATCGGTAACGATGCCGGTGATCTTGCCGGCGGGATCCAATACAGCAGTGGCGCCCAATCTTTTAGAAGAGATCTCGATGATCACTTTCCTGACCGGATCCGTTGCGAGAACCTGTGGACGGGCGTTGCGGGGAAAAAGATCCGACACGGTAATGTTTAATCGTTTGCCGAGTAATCCTCCCGGATGCAGTCTGGCAAAATCTTTACTGGAGAATTCATTAAGTTTAAGCAGAACCATCGCCAGGGCATCGCCCATGGCCAATTGAACAGTGGTGCTGGTGGTTGGAGCGAGGTTATTTGGGCAGGCTTCACGCAGTATCGGAACCCGAACCGTGATCTCAGATTGATTTTCAAGGTAAGAGTCGGCGTCTGAAACCAAGGCTAATATTGGATTACCCATAGCCCGGATTAATGGAACCAATGTTTTGATCTCGCTGGTGTTACCGGATTTTGAAATAATAAGGACGAGGTCAGATGTTCCTATTACCCCCAGATCTCCATGGATCGCATCTGTTGCGTGCATAAATACCGAAGGTGTTCCGACCGAGTTAAGAGTGGAAGATATTTTTTGGGCAATGTGGGCACTTTTTCCAACTCCGGTCAAAATCAAACGGCCTTTTGAAGTATAAATCTTTTCAACCATACGGGGAAAAGATTCACTGATGTGATCAGAAATATCAATAATGGCCTGACCTTCAATTATTAGTGTTTCTTTAGCTAGAGATAATATTTCTGATGTGGCAATCATCATTACTTTTTTACGTTTGAATTTTGGATATTAAAATTTTGTAAATTTAATCTACAAAAGTAGTAATAAGAAAATTCACCCGGGGGATCAACTTTGACAACCGGTTTCTGTAACATATAACGTAGATTTGGCCTAATTATTTAAAGGATGATTGCAGATACTGAGAGGTTACACGAGATATTAAAAACTTATTTTGGTTTTGACACATTTAAGGACAATCAGGAAGGGGTGATGCGGAATGTTCTTACCGGCCGGGACTCATTTGTCCTGATGCCTACAGGCGGCGGCAAGTCGCTATGCTATCAGCTCCCCGCCATGGTGATGAAGGGTACGGCTATCGTGATATCACCTTTGATTGCACTGATGAAAAACCAGGTCGATTCCATGCGGGCTTTCAGCATGGAAGACGGCATCGCTCATTTTTTGAATTCTTCCCTCACCAAAGTTCAGATCAACCGCGTTCTGGAGGATGTGAAATCCCATAAAACCAAGTTGCTTTACGTAGCCCCGGAATCTCTTAATAAGCTTGATTATACTGAGTTCCTCGCGGGCGAAACGATATCCTTTTATGCCATCGATGAGGCTCATTGTATTTCGGAATGGGGACATGATTTCAGGCCGGAGTACCGGCGCATCCGTCCGATCATTGAACAGATCAGCCGTGCACCCATCATGGCACTTACTGCAACCGCCACACCGAAAGTCCAGAACGACATTCAGAAAAACCTGGGAATTCTTGAGGCAGATGTATTTAAATCCTCCTTCAACCGGCCGAATCTCTATTATGAAATCCGCCAGAAGGTGGATCCCGAAAAGCAGATCATCAAATTTATCAAAGAAAACGCTGGCAAATCAGGTATCATCTATTGCCTCAGCCGGAAGCAGGTGGAGGATCTTGCTGAAACGTTGGTGGTTAACGGAATAAAGGCACTGCCTTATCATGCAGGCCTGGATGGCACAACCCGGGCCGGAAATCAGGATAAATTCCTGATGGAGGAAGTTGAAGTGATTGTTGCTACCATCGCTTTTGGTATGGGGATCGACAAGCCGGATGTCAGATATGTGCTTCATTACGATATCCCCAAAAGCCTCGAGGGCTACTACCAGGAAACCGGCCGGGCCGGTCGGGATGGCGGAGAAGGGAACTGCATTACTTTTTATAGCTACAAGGATATCCAAAAACTGGAGAAATTCATGCAGGGAAAACCAGTGGCCGAACAGGAGATCGGCCGCCAGCTGCTGCACGAAACCTCCTCATATGCTGAATCTTCCATCTGCCGCAGGCGACAGTTGCTCCACTATTTCGGGGAAGAGTACCATCAGGATAATTGCGAAAATTGCGATAACTGCCTGAACCCGAAAACGCAGATCGAGGGAAGAGATTATGTCGCTTTGGCTCTGGATGCCGTTTTGGAAGTACGGGAAAAGTTTAAACCCGAGCATGTTGCTAAGGTGTTGACGGGTCAGGTCAATTCAGCTATCCGGACTTACAAGCATCATCATCTGGAAATTTTTGGACAGGGAAAAGACAAAGATGAGAGGTTCTGGGTTGCCGTTCTGAGGCAAGCCCTTATTGCTCAAATGCTTGAAAAAGATATTGATAATTATGGTACGCTGAGGATTACCGACACGGGCAGAGAGTTTCTTGATAATCCGGTATCGTTTATGCTGACAGAGGACCAGAACTACGACGAATCAGACGAACAGAAAGCACCACGCGGCGGTGGTTCCGGGGCAGTGGACCCCGAATTGTTCAGTTTGCTGAAAGACCTGAGAAAGACAATTGCTAAAAAGCACAACCTCCCTCCGTTTGTTATTTTCCAGGATCCTTCACTGGAGGATATGGCTATTTACTACCCCATCCGGGTGGAAGAACTGGCTAATATGACAGGTGTGGGCCTGGGCAAGGCGCAACGATATGGTATAGAGTTCGTTGATCTGATCCGTAAATTCGTGGAAGAGAAGGAGATATTAAGGCCGCAGGATCTCGTTGTACGTTCCATCGTTAATAAGTCCAGCCTTAAGGTTTCCGTTATCCAGAGTATCGACCGGAAGGTGCCACTTGACGTGATAGCTGAATCTAAAGGTTTGGAGATGAATGAATTGCTTAAGGAAATAGAGTCCATTGTTAACAGCGGTACCAAACTGAATATCGACTATTTCATCAATGAGATGATGGATGAGGATCATCAGGATACCATCTATACCTATTTTAAGGAGGAAGCTGAATCGGAATCCGTAGAAGATGCTTTGCAGGAACTCGGGGAAAATGAGTTTACCGAAGAGGATATCCGCCTGATCCGGATCAAGTTTATCTCTGAAATGGGTAACTAAACCAGCAAATCTTTTTCCATGATCATTTTAGAAACCGACAGCCAACCGGCGAATCGGCGCCCTGATAGAGACGCCGAACTTTTACCCTTACCTCAGCCTGGAGCAAAACCTCAAAATAGTTTGCCGCATTAAAGGCATAGATGAAAAAGACATCCAGCGGGTGATCAAACTGGTTGGACTGCATGAGTGCTGGTAAACACCATAATGGTTTTAGTCTTCGGCCTGATTTTCGGATTGATTTATTCATCCGGATTTACCTTTCAGGATGTTTTCTCCCAGGTGATTACCCGGCTGACTCCCATGCCGGATATCGCGATAGCCGAGATGATTAAGACCAATACAGTTTTTAAGGATATGGCCATGACACTTCCGTTGTGGGCCAACCTTTTGCTGGCACTCGGGTATGGACTGATTTTTTATATGATAACCCGGGCGATTTTGGTGAGGAGGAATTTGTAAGGACGTAACGCGTGATGCGTGAAGCGTGACGCGGAAGAAAATCGTTGTAGGGACGCATATTTGCGTCCATTTATCGAGACAAGTGACAAGTGACGAGTGACGGGCCAGGATTAATCTCCCTCTTCGCCATTAAATTGTTTTATGATCTTTCTCAAGCAGCTTGATTACCCCAAATTGAAATCCGTCAAATAAATGTTCATACTTTTCCCAATGTAAGAGCATGTTGAGGGCCTGCTGATAAGTGATCATTCCCTTGTTAACCCAGCATGCAAGCTGGGTAACCATACCCGGGCAAAGCTCCATACAATCACATACCCGGATAAATGAGGTTAGGCTTGGCTGGGATCCTCCTGGATTTTACTTGGTCAGAGTCGTATAAACCTGACTGGTCCCCTGAATTTGTACCGTTTGGGTTCTTTATAAAAGATAAGAGATCAGGTTCTTAACCCAGAGGTAGGTGTATCCCATGGTGTTTTCAGGCAAAAATTCGCATTTCAGAAAACTCTCTTCAAAATAAAATATTGGGGGGGGGTAAATTGCAGATAGTCAACGATATAGGAAATGGAGAATAATGTAAAAAGAGAATGCTTTCTGAAGGGAATGGCCAAGACTGCTATATTTTTATTTTTTATTAACCTTAATACAAATAGGTAATCCTTAAAAACATTAAAACAAAAAGACATGAAAAACTTACTTCTCTTAGCCTTTGTAGTGTTTTCCGCCATTTCGTGTTCAAGCAACTATGATGACCCAGGAAAAAAACAGGTACCTGAACACAAATATCAATTGGAAAAGAAACTTACCATAACTAGTGAAAACAATGATTCCAAAGTATCTCTTATTGCTTCTTTTGATCAAGAGGAATTAATGGATCTATTAACTGAAGATAATTTTAAACTTTCAGTTCTCTATGAGCTCCCCGAAATAATGAATTTCAATAATGAACCTGAAGAATTTAGCGATAACTCAATTCCTGGAATTAAAATTGAAATTGTCGATGTCTTATTACCAAAAGGTGCCAAAGGATTTAACTTAACTAATAATCCTTCACGCCTAAAGGCACTAAATACCGAGTACGATTATTATGAATACTACGCAGATGGTTACGCTGGAGCTCGGGTTACTCTTGGTAACAATGGTGGACAAATATATGTTAGAATAGGTGTTTTGTGGACTCCAAACCAATGGTTTTATGATAATATTTTAACTGCAACGCTTAAAATTTATCCAAGTTACTGTCAATCTACCCCAGGATACACAGATCCATTTTATAAAATGCGAGTCCGAGTGGAAATTCAAGCTATCCCAGGTACTCATACAGTAACTTGGATACTATTATAATTTACCCAAAGTATCTTCAGTCTAAGAATCCTCATTTTATTATTTGTTCTTGATCTTACCGGGCATCATTTGATATAACTAAAAATTTAAAATCATGAAAAAATTAGTACTTATTTTATTAACTATTAGCTTTTTTTCGTGCAATAACGAGAAACAACCAACGATTCTTGAAGAATCCAGTATTCATGCATATAAATTCTCAAAGGATTTATGGGTTTTCGATGATAATAAAACTGGCAAGGTGTTATTGACGATTTGTTCTGATAATCAAGATATTTTTGAGCAATTTAATCAGAACACATTAAGTATAAATTTGATACCCTCCGTGACACAGAACAATGTTCTTGGCAAAATGCCCAAAGATGATGAGTCTAAGGCGAGTACTCCAGATATCTCAATTGAAATAAAAGATGTTTCCATTCCCCCAAATTCCAAAGGCTTTAGTTTAAATAATAGTTCAAGTAGATTAAAGAGTCTGAGTGAATGGGTTGTATATGAATATTATTCTACTGGTTGCTACGGTGTTGATGTCATAAATAAGTCTGACGGTGATAAAACTGTACGTATTGGTGTACTTTGGACTGGAAATCAGTGGTTTTACGAAAACATATTAGTCGCAGACCTGCAATATAAATGGGACCAATGCGGTGTTGACTTGACGGGGACAGTTTATTATAAAATGCGGGTAAGGGTTGATGGTGATGGTCAACATGACGTTAATTTTTTGTATTATGCCCAATAATTAATAAATGATACCAATGGTGCACCGGTTTCTTTTACTTTCCTTTTCTCTTATCCTCCTACCCATCGCCACCTTGGCGCAGAAGGTTATCATTTCAGGACATGTGCTGGATGCCCAATCCGGTGAATTTCTGATCAATGCGAATGTATATGCGGGTGAATCGACATTAATCGGAACAACGACAAATAGTTATGGGTTCTTTAGCTTAAAAGTGGCAAAAGGAATTACTATTCTTCAGGCTTCTTACGTTGGTTATGGAAAATTCCAAAAAACTATTGCAGTATCTGGTGACACTACCCTGGAAATCAGGATTGATCCGCTGGTTTCATTAAATGAAGTATCGATTATCGGACATAAACCAGGTGACCGTTCCTCAATATCCGAATTCCGGATCACCCCCAAAATGATTCAGTACCTTCCAACTCTGGCCGGTGAAAGGGATATTATCCGCAGCCTGCAACTTCTTCCTGGTATAAGGGCAGGCACCGAAGCTACAACCGGGCTGGTGGTCAGGGGCGGCAGTCCGGATCAGAACCTGTTTCTGTTGGATGGAAATCCGATTTACAACATCTCACATCTTTACGGCTTTCTTTCTGTTTTTAATGACGATGCCATCAACTCTATCGATGTAATCAAGGGAGGGTTTCCTGCCCGGTATGGAGGACGGCTATCATCCATCATCGATGTGCGGATGAAGGAGGGAAACCTGTATAAACATGAGGGATCGGCTTCAATTGGGTTGCTCACCTCGAAGTTGTCATTAAATGGTCCGGTAATCAAGGGAAAAGGATCGTATATGATTTCGGCCCGCCGGAGTTATTTCGATTTATTTACCTCTATACCTGCGTGGCTGAGTAACACTAAAACCGATAAACGAAATTCAGGTTACTCCTTATATGACCTCAATGGAAAGATTAATTTCATTCTATCTCCGACCGACCGCATCTACCTTAGTCTTTATCACGGAAACGACACCTATTCTGAGAGTTACCTGGACAAGGAGGACAGTATTGCTTCACTTAACCAGGGCACTAACAATCTGAAATGGGGCAATTCACTGGGATCTTTAAGGTGGAACCACACCTTCAATAACAAGCTCTTTTGCAATACCCAGCTAGCCTGGACCCGGTATCACCTGAATAGTGGGTATAGCTATTCAACGGAAGAGAGTCAGGGTGAAAATATGGAAAAGTTTGGATATAATTCGGAATACAGCTCCATTGTCAGGGATATCACAGGCCGGGCAGACTTTAATTATTATCCAAAAGAGAATCATCAGGTTAACTTTGGTGCAGAAATCATCGGTTATCAATTCCGGCCAGGTGTTCAGTCCTATCTGTTTACCACCGATTCAACCAGCAGGGATACCCTGATCAATGCCATTCCGTTCAATTCATCTTCCTGGTCGGTTTATGCGGAAGATCAGATCCGGCTTCCCAACGGAATCTTTCTGAATCCCGGTTTGCGTTTTAATCTTTACCGGTCGGGTAACAAAAATTACTGGTCGGTCGAACCCAGGTTCTCCGGCGGATTTGAATGGCCGGGTTCTGCCAGGGTTGAAGTCTCTTATTCCCGGATCCAGCAGAGTATTCACCTCCTTTCCAATTCAGGGCTCGGCATGCCAACCGACCTCTGGGTCCCATCCACCAAGAGGATCCCTCCTCAACAATCACAACAAGTGAGCCTTGGTTTTGGCACGCCTCTCGGCTCCTTTCATTTCGGGATGGAAGGCTACTATAAAACTTTCCGTAACCTGATAACCTATTCAGAAGGTGCTTCCTTTCTTGTACAGGGAAACAACTGGGAAGACAAGATCGAGACCGGAGGAATAGGAAAGGCCTATGGTATGGAATTCCTTCTCCGGAAGGATGAGGGCAAGCTGAAGGGGTGGTTGGCGTACACCCTTTCGTGGAGCAAGAGAAAGTTCGAAGGGATTAACGGTGGGAATTGGTATTTCGATAAGTTCGACCGCAGGCATGATATTGCAATCAACCTGAGTTATCAGATTAAGAAAAATATTGTATTAAGCGGAACCTGGGTATTTGCAACCGGCAATCCGGTGACCCTGCCGGAGACGATTTTTCCGTTTGTGCATTATCCAATGGATATTAATGATTTCAACTATACCATCCTGATGTCCTCACAGAATCTGTTTGGTTTCGTCACCGAGATGGCCCGGAGGCGGGGTGAGCTGATCGACTACGGGGAACGGAACAAATACCGGATGCCTGATTACCATCGGCTCGACATAAGTATTAGTTTTATTAAGGAAAAAAAGCGTTTTCAACGAACCTGGTCGTTGGGTTTGTATAATGCTTATTCCCATCTAAATCCTTTCTATGTGACTTATACTGATGACACGTCAGGAGCTTGGGCTCAAAAAAGTACGGCCGGAGTGCGGATTGTCACCCTTTTACCTGTCATGCCTTCAGTCAGTTATTCCATTAAATTCTAATTTCCGGATAATGTTATGAAATTATATTGGGCCATTCTGTTTTTGTTGGTTTGCAACTCTTGCCGAAGTGATTATGATTTTGGGATTGACACTAATCCGAAACCTATTGTTAATTGCCTCTTTCATCCGGATAGCATTTGGAGAATCGAAATTACCCGAAGCCCGGCTTCATTGTGGAAGTATCATTTTGCACCTATTGAAGGAGCAACGGTTCGAATCTCTTTGAATAGCCAAAATCCTTTATTATTGGATCAATTCGTTTCAAAAGACCTTGGATTTTATACCTCATCAGCAGAAAATGTTCCTTCTGCGCCGTTTGAGACTGTAAGGCTGGAGGTTATTACTGAAGAGAATACCGTAACAGCCACCAGCTATATTCCTCCAAAACCTTTGTTTTCCAAAGAAATTCTGGATTTGATTGCCACTAAACGGGAACATAGGCCGAAAAATGGCCGTTTTGACTGGGATATTGAAGGTAAAATTCATCTGAAGATAGATACACGAAAGAACGGTCATGTATGGTATTCCATTGTTGTGCGGTATCGAAGTAACATGATTTATGGAAGTCCGGGCCGGATTTATTCAAACGATCCGGATACAACAATTTTCGATTATCTCCGCCTTGACATTCCGTATCCGGATGCTTTCAAAACCCTCAGAAAGACCGATGGTTATTGCATTGATTTAAGTGCTTATGATCCGGAAATGGATGAATTGATTCTTAATGTTCAGGGAGATGTGGATAATTTACCTGGTGATTTGGACTTTATTGTGCTCACAGTGGCCAGCATCACCGAAGAGTATCTGATGTACAACAAAAAGGTCATCGCCCAATATGTGGCCGGCCAGGACCTGTTCAGTGAGCCGGTTTCGGTGTATAGTAACATCAAGGGAGGCTTGGGTATATTCAGCGGAATAAATTCAGTGACCGATACGATTCGTTTTCATTGATGGTTGTGATCTCCCCCCGGAAAACCGGACCATTCTAAACAAGAGAACCGGGTGATTTTCGAATACCTATAACGAGTGAGAAAATTGCCAAGAGAAGACAAAATTTACCGAAGCGCAGATCATTTTTGCCTTGAAGCAAGCCGAGACCGGTATAGCGGTTGCAGAGGTTTGTCGCAAGATGAGATCAATGAGGCTTCTTTTTTGATCCACTAGAAAATGTCGTGTTTATTATATAATTTCAGCTCTAATTGCCATCAAATTCGAACATGGAGAGTATAATTAATTGATCCTTAAAAATATTAACACACTGATTGTTAATAACTTAAAATATTTATTTTGTTTTTATTCTGCGGAAATTGGTTACATTGGGTTAAAAACCTGCAAAAAGTGATAAAGAAATTAACAAAGCAACCGCAGCTTGAGATGTACAAAACCGTCCTGGTGAACTTCATTCATCCGGGTCAGGAGCTGTCAGCCTATTAAATCCCGTGGATATCCAGAGTGGATATTTCTTCAATTTTTTTCTGGTTCCACTGTTGGGTGCAGTTGAATAGTCCAGCTGAGGATGATTGTCAAGAAGTTTCGTCATTCCATGTTGAAATCCGTTGAGGAGATGCTCATAGTCTGTCCAATTAGATAGAATTTGGAGGGCCTGAGGATAAGTTATGATTCCCTGGTTAACCCAGCAGGCAAACAGGGTCACTATTCCCGGGCAAAGTTTTAAATATTCACACACCCGGATAAATGAGGTTATGCTTGGCTGGGAACCACCCGTATGGTATTTGGTAAGATCCACCAAAGCGTCTTTAAAAATTTGACTTTTTGGAATACCACGGTGGGCAGGTAAATCCACAATGAATCGGGTAAGAAGGTCGTCTAAATTTGACTGACTATAGTTATCCACACTATTTGAACCTCTCATGATGTGTTTTCCTTTTTCAATTTCGATGATTCTCTCTTCACAATGCGTAATATCCTGAACCGATAAAAAGTTACCGGTCAGTACCCAAAAATTATATAATCATCAGAAAATCAGCAAGAAAAATTGTGATTACGAGAATCTTTTAACTTCTCAACCCCGCCAACGTATCGGGGCAACCTGTGAAAGTATCCCCGCCACAATAACATAGATAGGGTAGAGCACCAGGATCGGAAGCAGCCACCAAAGGATATTCGTGCATCGAAAGAATCTGGTAGCGGCGCAAAGCACTGGGAAATCAGCAATGGTTTTAATTCCGAGGAGGATTAATATCAAGGAAAACGGTACAATTCCCAAAACGGCAAATACAAGGGCAGTAAGAATTTCCAGGTTGGCTATAAAAACCAGCAGGGTAGTAACGATCATAAACAAATCACGGTATCCTGTTGCTTTGGAGGCCCAGCGGCGGCGCTGAAGGAGGAAAGCGGATATGGAATCTGCCGGTTTTGAGCGGATAGTGGCATCAGGATTCAGAACATACCCGATCCTTTTCCCCTGTATCTTTTTCATTTCCTGCAGCAAAAACACATCATCACCCGAAGCGAACCTGCCATCAAGGTTATTTACAATAGTCAGGTAATCAGTAGCTCTGACAGCAATATTCGGTCCCTGGGCCATCACAGGCCGGCCAATACCGGCTGCACCGACCGAGGAGGCTACCAGGCTCAGATATTCGAGTTTCTGGATCTGATCTAACCGGGTATGGACCGGATCGAGTAAAACGGGACCGAGAATCAGATCTTTACCGGTATCCTCAAAAAACTTTGCCATCGTTTTTACCCACCGGGTTCCGGGACGGCTATCGGCATCGGTAAGCAGGATCAGTTCGCCGGTAGCCATTTCCATACCGGCCTTCAAAGCGGCCTTTTTGCCGGAAACAGGTCCCGGAAGTATAACCAGATGCTGGTTGTTTTGGTTTCGGATCAAATCATCAAGGATGGCAGCAGTTCCGTCGTTTGAATGATCATCGATCCAGATGATTTCATACTGATCGTCCGGATATTCCTGGTTCATAAGCAGGGCAGCGAGTTCCGGGATGTTTTCTGCTTCATTCCTGCAGGGGATCAGGATGCTCACATGGATAGCCGCAGGTTTCTGATCCGGTTTGTAACGTTTGGTCCGGAGCCATCCGGTGAAGAATGCCAGGATCAAAATAGAATAGAGAGAAAGCCAGATAAGAGCCTGGTTGGTAAAAATGAAGGACATACCAGACAAGTTAGGATTTTGAACACGAATCTACCCTGATTTCCACTGTTTCCAAGCGGATTTTCCTTAACAAAACCAACCCGATCATCGCGGGGATCATAATATTAATTATCCAGATGACGAAAGTTGTAAATACAATGGCCGGAACGTCAGAAGTGTAGGGCCCGAGAATCAGAATGGCAACGGACCCTCTCACACCCAGGTCGCCAACTGTAGGTACCGGTACAAAATGCAGGATCAGGTAGATCAGCGAAACTGCGGAAAGGCCGGTAAATGGGGGAATATTTATTCCAAAGAAGTTTAGGATCAGATAAAACTGGGTTATGTAGGTAAGGAATTTCAGGGTTGAGAACAGGAGTAAAAAGGATTTATCCTTGATCGAGACACCCTGAAGTGCAACCAGAAACGGGTGGAAAACCTTTAGCCACCGGAAACGTTGAAAGAAGCCCGAAAGCCGGTCGATGCTGAAGAAAAGGATTAAGAGTATCAAACCGGCGGCGACTGAAACAGCCAGAGTCACCATCCAGGAATCACGCTTATCCATTAACAGGTAATCATTTGCCGGGAGGTACAAAGCAGCACCCATCAGCCCCACCGTTATGGTGACAACCATTTGGGCGAGGATGCACAGAAAAGTATGGCCGGTACCTGCCAATCTGTGGCCGGGTTTGAGGATCAGGCCCCTGGTAATCACATCGCCTATGCGGTTGGGTGTGGTAATGGCCATGGTGAGACTCGCCAAAACCCCGGCCATGGCTTTGAGGTAAGAAACCGGTTCCAGTCGGTTTACCAATCGCTGCCATTTGATTGCCTCGGCGGAGAAATTCAGGAAAATCAGCAATACCGCTGCTGCGAGGAAGAAGAGCCGTTTGCCCTGAAAGGCACCCGAAAACCGCTGCCCTGCCTGATCCCAATGTTCAAAGGTAACCAGCCGGTAAACCAGGTAAGCCAGGGCCACGATGGCTAATACGGCCTTTATTATGTTCGACTGTATTTTACTGATTTTCAAAATCGCTACTTTTGCTGCCGTTGATTAAAGGAAGGTAAATATAGCGGAAACAATTCAACCGACAACCGACAATCCACCTCACCCCCAAGGTGGGTGTGTGTGTGGATTTGAGTGTGGGTGTGTTCGCAAGCTCACGGGAGAGGGGGCGCACTGGCGAGATCACTGATAACCCATAACCGACAACAACCACAACTACCAAAACCATCACAACTGTCAACCTAACCGATAACAGACAACCGATAACTCTCAACTATGTCAAAGCGTGTCAGACCCAAAAAATACCTGGGTCAGCATTTTCTCACGGATATTCCGGCAGCTCATCGGATAGCAGACGGACTGGGAGCTTCGGATGGCGGGCTCGTGCTGGAGGTGGGCCCAGGAATGGGCGTGCTTACGGGGCGCTTGCTGGAGCGATTTGGCGAAAGGCTCTGGGTGATAGAGATTGATAATGAATCAGTTGAATACCTGTCGGATAAATTTCCCAGCCTGATCGGCCGCATTCTTTCTGAAGATTTTCTGCGGCTCGATCTGAGGAGGATCACAGAAGGGCCAATCTCGGTAATCGGGAATTTTCCGTATAATATCTCCTCTCAGATATTGTTTCACCTGCTGGAATACCGGGATCAGGTTATGGAGATCACAGGGATGTTTCAGCGTGAAGTAGCACGGCGGCTAACTTCGGGTCCCGGCAATAAGGAATATGGCATCCTGAGCGTTCTGATGGGTGCTTTCTACGATTCCGAATATCTTTTTAGTGTTTCGCCGGATGTTTTCCTGCCGCCGCCGAAAGTAACATCCGGGGTTATCCGGTTTATCCGCAAAGAAAATATCGCGTTGCCCTGTTCGCCTGAAACTTTTAAAAAGGTTGTGAAGATGGCTTTTAACCAGCGCCGTAAAACCCTGCGTAACGCCCTGTCTGCCATCTGGACAACCGATCTGGAAACCACCGGGTACGGTGGGTTGAGGGCGGAGCAACTCGGGGTGGCACAGTTTTTAGAATTAGGCGTACTAGAAGACGGAAAGACGGTAAGAACGTAAGATTTGGGTATCGGGTAACAGGTTTTAGGAGAAGGAGAAGGGAAAAATTTTGAGATTCGAATGAAGAGTTCCGAATTCTGAAGTTGAAGATTCAAGTATTTATGAAGTAGCTGATGTCACTGATAACAACGATAACCCTGAAACCCTGAAACCCTGAAACGGACACCCGTCTCACACCGTGGCGATCGCAACAACGGGGCTGAGGCGGGAGGCGCGCCAGGCGGGGGCAAATCCGGCGATGATGCCGATCACCGCGGAGATGGTGAGGCCGATAGCGATGTTGTTCAATCCCAGTACAATCTTGAATTCCATCATGGAATTGGCTACAATGGTGCCGATGAAGATCAGGAGAAGTCCGAAAATACCCCCCATCAGGGAAAGGAAAACGGCTTCAAAGAGAAATTCGAAGAGAATAAATACGTTACGGGCCCCGATGGCTTTCTGGATTCCGATAATCCGGGTACGTTCCCTCACCGAGACAAACATGATGTTGGCGATACCGAATCCGCCCACGAGGATGGCAAACCCTCCGATGATAAAGCCAGCGATATTCAGGGTGACGAGCAGCTGATCGAAAGCGTTGGATATCATCGACATAGTATTCAATGCAAAGTTGTCTTCCTGCATCGGTTTTAATTTCCGGATGGATCGCATGATCCCGGTGAGTTCATCCACCATTTCATCAATAGGGATGCCGGGCTTCGACTTAACCATCAACGTGGGGCGTACATTGGAGCTGCGGATATTGATCAGGGTGCGCGCGTAATTCAGCGGGACAATGGCTATCTCGTCGTGACTACCAGCATTGATTCCTTCTCCTTCTTTTTTAAATATGCCAATCACAGTTGCTTTCGCAGAGGAGATCTCAAAGGATTTTCCAATCGGGCTTTCACCGGAAAAAAGGTCATCAGCGATTTTACGGCCAATAACCGCGACGTTTTTCCCGCTCCGGAATTCGGACAGGGAGATAAACCGGCCTTCATCCACCTCAAATGACCGGATTCTTTCATATTCATCGGATACGGACAGAATCCATATATCAGGAATGGAGTTATTCTTATAGCTGATGGTTCGTTGACCCTGAATAGTGAATGCGGCAGATTCAATAGTTCGCGAACGGCTCATCAGCTCATCCATTTCCCGGAGTTCAGGATCAGGCCGCTGCAAATATTTCCACCATTGAAAACCGGGACCAAACATAATCGGCCATTTCTGGATGTAGACCACGTTGTCGCCCAGTTCGGAGATGTTTTTCTTAATGGTCCGACCCAGTGAGTCCACCACGGTAAAAACTGAAACGATGGCAAAGATACCGATCGTGATTCCGAGAAGAGATAAGATTGTACGAAGTTTGTTGGAGATAAGGGAATGAACAGCAAATGCGATACTTTCGCGAACTATTCTTACCCAGATCACTACAGCTTTGATTCCCCGTTTCATGAAATGCAAAATTAGTGTTTTTTTTAGGCATTGGAGTGGGGTAGTAAGTGATTAATGTGCCTATTTTTAGTAAATTTGCAAAATTAAATTTTATGAGGGTGGATAAGGAAAAGCAAATAGGTTGCGCGCTGATCTCTGTTTACCACAAAGATAATCTGGATGAGATTCTCACCAGATTGCATCAGTTGGGAGTCTCCCTGATCAGTACAGGTGGTACGGCGGATTTCATTGAATCATTGAGTTTACCTGTTCAGCGGGTTGAATTGCTGACGGGTTATCCAAGTATCCTGGGCGGCAGGGTTAAAACTTTGCATCCCAAAATTTTCGGTGGTATCCTGGCGCGCCGTGACAACGAATCCGATCGTGAAAGTTTGGAATCCTGGGATATTCCCGAGATCGACCTGGTAATTGTTGATCTTTATCCATTTGAGCAGACGGTTGCATCAGGTGCCCCTCTTCCTGAAATTATTGAAAAGATTGATATTGGAGGGATTTCCCTGATCCGTGCCGCTGCAAAGAATTTTGAAGATGTGTTGATCGTTCCGTCACGGGAGTACTACCCGAAATTGATAAACCTTCTGGAAGAGAAAAATGGCGCGACCGCGCTTTCTGACCGTTACGAATTTGCCGTCGCAGCTTTTGCCGTATCAAGCGGGTATGACAGCTCTATCAGCAATTATCTGGGAGGTGAACATCCATTGCATTTCAGGAAAGCAGCCGGTCCGGGCCACACTCTTCGCTATGGCGAGAATCCTCATCAGAAAGGGATCTTTTACGGGAACCTTGATCAGGTTTTTGAACAAATCCATGGTAAGGAGATTTCCTATAACAACCTGCTGGATATTGATGCAGCTGTCTCGCTGATTGATGAGTTTGATGAAATGACTTTCGGAATACTGAAACATAATAATGCCTGCGGGATCGCTTCCACCGGTTCATTGACAGAGGCCTGGAAAAAGGCACTGGCAGCCGATCCGGTATCTGCCTTCGGCGGGATTCTGATTGCCAATAACCCCATTGATGGAGCAACTGCCGAAGAGATCAATTCGCTGTTCTTCGAGATCATCATTGCTCCCGGATATGCTGAGCAGGCTCTTACCGTATTGAAGCAAAAGAAGAACCGCATTATTCTGATCCGAAAGCCAGTCCGGTCAACAACCACAGTACAGTTTCGAAGCCTGTTGAACGGGGTACTGGTGCAGGACCGCGATCTGCGAAAAGAGGTGCCGGAGGATATGAAGGTGGTAACGCAGGCCCATCCTACGCCAAAGGAGATTGAAGATTTGCTGTTTGCAAATAAGCTGGTAAAGCATACCAGGTCGAATGCCATTGTGCTTGTTAAGGATAAGCAGCTGCTGGCCAGCGGTACCGGGCAAACATCCCGCGTTGATGCCCTGAAGCAGGCGATTGCCAAAGCACAGAGTTTCGGCTTTGATCTCAAAGGTTCAGTAATGGCATCTGATGCATTCTTTCCCTTTGCCGACAGCGTAGAGATTGCTCATCAGGCCGGGGTGGGATCGGTGATACAGCCGGGAGGATCGGTGAGAGATCAGGATACAATTGACTATTGCAATATACACGGGTTGTCGATGGTGTTTACCGGAATCCGTCATTTTAAACATTAAAAAAACGGAGAGACAAAATATGGGTCTATTTTCCTTTTTAACTCAGGAAATCGCCATGGACCTGGGAACGGCCAACACGGTTATCATATGTAATGACAAAATCGTTGTGGACGAGCCTTCCATCGTCGCGATCGATGTCGCAACAGGCAAGCTGTTTGCACTTGGCGATAAAGCCCGGCAAATGTACGGAAAGACACACGATAACATTAAAGTTATCAGGCCTTTGCGTGGCGGTGTTATCGCCGACTTCAATGCGGCTGAACTGATGATCAGGGGTATGATCAAAATGATCCCCGCAAAATCAAAGTTTGGAGCCCAATCGATGCGGATGGTCATAGGTATTCCTTCCGGCAGCACCGAAGTTGAAATCCGTGCTGTAAGGGACTCATCGGAGCATGCCGGCGGACGTGAGGTTTACATGATTTATGAACCGATGGCTGCAGCACTTGGGATCGGTCTCGATGTTCTCGCACCCGAAGGTAATATGGTTGTCGACATCGGAGGCGGTACTACCGAGATTGCCGTTATAGCCCTGGGTGGTATCGTATGCAATGAATCGATGCGTATTGCCGGTGACGAATTTACGCTTGATATCCAGGCCTATATGCGTCACCAGCATAATATCAAAATAGGAGAGAAAACTGCTGAGGATATCAAAATAAATGTCGGAGCCGCTCTTCCATTGCTGGCTAATCCGCCGCAGGATTATGTAGTTCGCGGACCGAACCAGATGACTGCCCTTCCGATCGAAATACCCGTTTCATACAGTGAGCTGGCCCATGCACTGGATAAATCATTGTCGAAGGTAGAAACAGCCGTTCTGAGTGTATTGGAACGTACTCCTCCGGAATTGTATGCCGACATCGTTAACAATGGGATTTACCTTGTTGGAGGTGGTGCCTTGCTGAAAGGCCTCGACAAACGGCTATCGGATAAGATGAATATTCCGTTCCGGGTGGCCGACGATCCGCTCCATTGTGTTGCCCGCGGTACTGGTATGGCGCTGAAAAACATAACCCGTTTCCCGTTCCTGATGAGATAGCAGGATGAACAATGCAAAATCTCCTTCGACTCATAATCCGGTTTAGTTTCCAGATTATTTTCGTAATCCTGGAGGTCATTGCTCTTACCCTGGTTTTTCAAAGGAATCCTTTGCCGCATGCAAGGTTTTTTCAATTGTCGGAGGACGTTAACGGATTCTTTTATACCCAGACCAATCACTTTATCCGGTTTTTTCATCTGACCGATGAGAACTCCATCCTGGTCACCGAAAACGCACGTTTGAGGAATGAGCTGGCCCGCCGGCCGCTTAAGTCTTCCGGCCGCGACTCAATTACCATCTTCTCTCAACCAGGATATGTATTTGATTATATTCCGGCTCAGGTAGTCAATAACTCGATCAATAAGCAAAACAACTATATCACACTGAATGTAGGTTATTCGCAGGGTGTAAGGCAGGATATGGGTGTGGTCGGGCCCGAGGGAATTGTAGGAGTGATACGAAATGTGTCTGCCAATTTCTCGACGGTTATCTCGGTCTTAAATTCGAAATTCAAAGGGAGTGTTAAATTGTCGAGTAACAACTATTTCGGTACGCTTAGCTGGCCGGGGCATGATTATAAAGAGGCCATTGTAACCGAGATACCCGGTCATATTAATGTTTACATTGGCGATACTATAATTACAAGCGGATTGACGACGCTTTTTCCGGAAGGTGAAATGGTTGGGCGTGTAAAAAAAGTGGATCGAACGCCGGCAGGTACTTTTTATGAGCTTAAGGTATCATTGACTCAGGACTTTAAAAAACTGACCAAGGTTTATGTGATCCGGAATTTCAACAAAGTTGAGCAGGAAAAGCTGGAGTTACAAACCTATGATTGATCAATTAAACCGATATGTATTCCGATTCTTCCTGGTGATCTTTTTCCAGGTGCTGATTCTGAATAATGTTCAATTCAGCGGTTATATCAATCCTTACTTTTATATATGGTATATCCTGGTTCTTCCTTTTGATACCCCGGGCTGGGTTTTACTGCTGACGGCTTTTTTCCTGGGATTGGGCGTCGATGTTTTTCCGCAGGGGATTGCCGGAAATGGGTCAACCATTGGAACTCATACTGCCGCAACTCTGCTGATAGCCTTTATGCGGCCTTCGGTTCTGCGATGGATCAATCCGCGTGGTGAATATGAACCAGGGACCTATCCGGATTCGAAAAATTATGGAATTCTCTGGTTCCTGTCATATGCCATGATCATGATTGGGATTCACCATTTTGTGCTCTTTTTTCTGGAGGATCTTTCTTTCAGGGATTTTCTCAGGACTTTGCTACGGGTAATCATGAGTGGGGTCTTTACCTTGATTATTATTCTCTTCTGGGAAGGAATCCGTTTCAGGATTCGCCGATAATTCACTATGAGGAATCCGAATTCTAACCGGAAATATGTGATCGGCGGGATTGTACTTGTCGTTGCGGTCCTTTTTATGCTCCGGCTATTCTATATCCAGGTCATTGATAAATCTTACCAGCTCTCGTCGAATAACAACTCACGGTTGCGGGTAGTGGAATATCCCGGCAGGGGCATGATCTTCGACCGGTATGGAAAGGTAATGGTCTATAATGAAGCGGTATATGATTTGCTGATGCTGCCGCAACAGGTAAAAGCTTTTGATACGCTGGAGTTATGCAGAATTCTGAGTGTAGACCTGACTGAGTTCCGCGAATCGGTAAAAAAGGCACGTGAATATTCAAGATACCGCCAATCGGCCGTTGTACGCCAGATCAGTCCCGAACAAATCGCTTCGCTGAACGAAAAGTTATTTAAGTATCCGGGATTTTCGATTCAGATCCGCACACAGCGCAAGTATCCGCAACCCATTGCCCCGCATGTTCTTGGATACGTGGGTGAAGTAAACCAGGGGGATATCAATTCCGATGTCTATTACCAGAGTGGAGATTACATTGGAAAATCAGGGTTGGAGGAGGAATATGAGCCTTACCTGAGAGGACGGAAAGGAATCCGGTTTATGCTGGTGGATGTGCATAACCGGCTTCAGGGCAATTTCGAGAATGGCCGTTATGACACGATTCCGGAACCCGGCAGGAAACTCACAACAACCATGGATGCCGGCCTGCAGGAGTACGGGGAGAAGTTGCTCGCCCATAAAAGAGGCAGTATTGTAGCCATCGAACCGGCGACAGGAGAAATCCTGGCCATGATTTCAAGTCCCGCTTACGACCCTAATGAACTGGTCGGCCGGATCCGCGGAAAGAATTTTGAGAAGCTGATGAATGACAGTTTGAACCCGCTTTTCAACCGGGCCACCATGTCGCGATATTCTCCGGGTTCCATATTCAAGGTGGTACAGGCACTGGTCGCTTTACAGCTGGGAGTTATCGACGAATTCTATAGTGTGGATTGCAACAAAAGTATTATCAGGTGTCATAATCATCCAAATGCGCACGGGTTGCGCGAAGGGATCCGTTATTCCTGCAACCCTTATTTTTACAATGTTTTCCGCCGGATCATCCTTCAGGGGAAAAGTACCAGCCAGTTCCAGGATAGCCAGATCGGATTGAAATCCTGGTACCAGATGGTTTATTCATTTGGGCTGAGCCAGGTTCTGCCTGCGGATTTGCCCGGTATCAAGCCTGGCCTGGTTCCTGATGTAGCCTATTATGATAAGTGGTATGGCGCTAACCGATGGGCATTCAGAACGATCTATTCCAATTCTATCGGTCAGGGCGAGGTGGAAACTGTGCCGATTCAAATTGCAAACCTGGCCGCCATTATTGCGAACCGCGGGTTTTATTATGTGCCCCACTTCGTTAAGGCCATCGCAGGAATTGATACCATCCCGCAAAGATTCAGGGAACCGGTGCATACCGCCATAGATCCCAAGTATTTTGATATCATATCGGATGGTATGCAAGGTGTGGTTTATGAGCCTGGTGGAACCGGATCGCGGGCCCAGGTACCTGGTGTAACGGTGTGCGGTAAAACAGGCACGGTGCAGAATTCAGGCGGGAAAGAGGACCATTCGGGTTTCGTTGCATTTGCACCTAAAGAAAGGCCGCGTATCGCCATTGTTGCCTATGTTGAAAATTCAGGGGCGGGTGGTGTGTATGCGGCAACCATAGCCAGTCTTATGATTGAAAAGTATCTGAACGGAACTATCACCCAAACGGAAAAGGAACGGATAATTTTAGAATACCAGCAATTCTGATGGCAAACCCAAGGACAAATTTCATCGCGCGATTGGATTGGCTTACGATCATCCTCTTTCTGGCAATGGTACTGTTTGGCTGGATGAATATTTATGCGGCAACCCAGAATGAAGGAGCCACAGGTTCAATACTCGATTTTACCCATCGGTACAGCAAACAATTTTATTACATCCTTACCGCCCTGGCGATTGCCGTTCTAACCCTGGCCATTGACGGAAAGGTTTGGAGCTTTTTCTCCTTTCCGATTTATGGTCTGATGCTGTTGATTCTGCCAATTACCATATTAATCGGGAAGGAAGTGAACGGTGCCAAAGCCTGGATTTTTATCGGTTCGTTCAGTCTGCAACCGGCTGAATTCGTGAAGTTTGCTACAGCCCTTGCGCTAGCCAAGGTGCTGTCGCGATATAATTTCCAGATCCATAAACTGAGGAACCTTATCACTGCAGGAGCTCTCCTGGTAATTCCAATTATCCTGATTCTCCTTCAAAAGGATACCGGAACTGCATTGGTTTTTCTGGTGTTTGTGTTGGTTCTTTACCGGGAAGGACTCTCCTGGGTGGTGCTGTTTGTTGCGGGACTGGCCATTTTATTGTTTGTTCTTACCATGCTGGTTCCCTTGCCGATTCTTCTGCCGGTATTCAGTGTGATCGCTCTTTTGATTACCTGGCTTTATCAGCGGAATCTGAAGTTTTTTTATGCAGGAACCCTCATGCTCGGCGCCCTGTTCGGACTGGCTATTCTGGCTTCCCGGTACCTCGGACAGGAATGGTCAGTGGCCCGCCTGTTCTTTATCGCCTCAGTCATTGCTTTTGTGATTTGGTGGATGATCATTCTTCGTAAAAAGTTTAACCCATTGCTTCTGATCCTGTTTACCTGGATGGGAGCTATCATTTTTATCTTCTCTGTCGACTTTGTATTTCATGAAATCCTCCAGGCGCATCAGCAGTCGCGTATCAATAATATCCTTGGGCTCGAAAGCGATCCACTTGGAGCAGGGTATAACCTGAACCAGTCGAAGATTGCCATCGGTTCAGGCGGTTTTTTGGGAAAAGGCTTCCTGCAGGGAACACAAACCCGCTTCAACTTTGTGCCGGAGCAGAGCACCGATTTTATCTTTTGTACCGTGGGTGAAGAGTGGGGATTTATTGGCAGCCTGATCATTTTGAGTATGTTTTCGGGGTTGATCATCCGGTTAATCATATTAGCAGAAAGGCAAAGATCTACCTTCTCGAGGGTTTATGGTTACGGCGTAGCCTCAATCCTTTTCTTCCATTTTGCCATTAATATCGGCATGACTATCGGGATCGTTCCGGTTATCGGGATACCTTTGCCCTTTTTTAGTTACGGGGGATCATCCCTTTTGGCATTTACCCTGATGCTGTTTATTTTTTTAAGGCTGGATACCGATCGATATCAGATAGTTTCCTGAGCTCAGAGATATATCATGATTCGGTTAGTCTGAAACTTATATATTTACGGCATCATAGAATAATGCTAAAATTAAGATTAAGGAGGCTTTATGTCCAGGAAAAGAATCATAATAATCGGTGCTGCCGGTCGCGATTTTCACAATTTCAACACTTATTACAGGGATCAGTCGGAGTACGAGGTAGTGGCGTTTACTGCTGCCCAGATTCCGGATATTGATGGTCGTAAATACCCGGCCGAACTTGCCGGTAAATTATATCCTGATGGGATTCCGATTTTTGCCCAGGAAGAGCTTCCGGCGCTGATCGCGAAATATGATGTGGACAGCTGTGTATTCTCTTACAGCGACGTGCCTTACCCACGGGTGATGGCAGTCAGCGCGCTGGTAAATGCCTGTGGAGCTAACTTTGCACTGCTGGGGCCAAAAGGCACCATGATAAAAAGTACCAAGCCCGTTATTGCCGTTGTGGCATCGCGTACGGGCTGCGGCAAGAGCCAGACCTCGAGAAAGGTTATCGAAATTCTGATGAAAATGGGGTTGAATGTGGTAGCAGTCCGTCATCCGATGCCTTATGGCGATCTGGTAGCCCAAAAAGTTCAGCGGTATGCCGAACTTGCTGATCTGGAAAAACACAAATGTACGGTGGAGGAGATGGAAGAATTTGAACCGCATGTAGTCCGCGGAAATGTTATTTATGCAGGTGTTGATTATGAGGCTGTTCTGCGTGAAGCCGAAAAAGATCCAAAAGGATGCGACGTGGTTTTATGGGATGGCGGTAATAATGATTTCTCTTTTTACAAGCCTGACCTTACGATTACCGTTGTTGACCCGCATCGCCCCGGGCATGAATTATCGTATTACCCTGGTGAGGTTAACCTGAGATTGGCCGATGTGGTGGTTATCAATAAGATCGATACCGCGCACCCGGAAGATGTTCAGAAGGTTCGTGAAAATATTGCCTCCGTAAACCCGAAAGCTATCGTGGTTGACGGAGCGTCCCCGATCCGGGTGGATGATCCTTCCCTGATCCGGGGCAAGCGCGTTCTGGTGGTCGAAGATGGCCCGACTCTTACCCATGGCGAAATGAAAATTGGCGCCGGAGTGGTTGCCGCACGCAAATTCGGTGCAGCTGAAGAGGTGGATCCACGGCCGTTCACGGTTGGTAAATTGTCTGAAACATTTAAAATATATCCGAATATCGGCAAATTGCTGCCGGCAATGGGTTATGGTAAACAGCAGCTTAAAGATCTGGAAGCTACCATCAATAATACCGATTGTGATTCAGTGATTATCGGTACTCCGATTGATCTGAACCGGATCATTAAGATCAAAAAGCCTAATACCAGGGTTTTCTATGATCTACAGGAGATTGGATTACCGGATCTGACAGGAGTATTGAAAGATTTTGTTAAAACGCACATCAAATAAATAAGCCTTCGGGTAAACCGGTAAAAATATGGTATTCAGCAGCAGTTTGTTTCTGATTTGGTTCTTACCGGTTTTTCTTTTGTCTTATTTCCTTATTCCCAATAAATACAGGAACTGGCTGGCTCTTTTCGCCAGCATTTTCTTTTATAGCTGGGGTGCCCCGAAGTTCATATTTGTGATACTGGGTACCACCTTCCTCGATTTCCATCTGGTCAAATGGATGGCTGCATCCAAAAGTAAGCTCCAACGCCGGCTGATGCTGACACTGTCGGTTTTGGTCAACCTCGGACTTCTCTTTTATTTCAAATACTCAAATTTCTTTATCGAGAATTTTGATGCCCTGCTCAAGGCTTTCGGAATTAATGGTATACTCTGGACAAAACTGGTCCTGCCAATCGGAATATCTTTCTATACTTTTGAGACGGTTACTTATGTAGTGGATGTTTACCGGCGTGTGCAGGCACCTCTTACCAAGTTTTGGGATTACCAGCTTTATATTATTTTATTCCCCAAAATGATTGCAGGTCCGATCGTCCGGTATCATGAAATCGCCGATCAGATTGTTGACCGAAGGGCTTCTGAAACAACCGATAACCGTTTGCTGGGGATGTTCCGGTTTATCATCGGGCTGGCAAAAAAGGTGCTGATTGCCAATGTCCTGGGCGCTGAGGTGGATCGGATTTTTGCACTCGGTCCGCTAAATATCACTACCCCGACTGCCTGGATCGGGATTGTCGCCTATTCATTCCAGATCTATTATGATTTCTCGGGATATTCAGATATGGCTATCGGAATTGCGAAGATGATCGGGTTTACTTTTCCCGAGAACTTCAATAATCCATATATATCCCGGAATATTACGGAATTCTGGCGCCGATGGCACATGACACTGGGCCGTTGGATGAAGGATTACCTTTACATTCCGCTCGGCGGGAGCCGGGTAAAAACCAAAGCCAGGCTCTTTTTCAATCTGTGGGTGGTATTTCTGATATCGGGATTGTGGCACGGTGCTGCCTGGAATTTTGTGGTGTGGGGCGGATTTCATGGTTTGTTCCTGGTTCTCGACCGGCTTTTCCTGATCCGGGTTACTGAAAAAATCGGGAAAATTCCATCGGTCATCCTTACTTACCTGATTACTCTGGTAGGGTGGGTGCTTTTCCGGGCCACTGACCTGCATCAGGCTGGTTTATATCTCAAAAAGATGTTTTCCTTTGATGGAGGGTTTCCGGCCTGGAGATTTGATACACAGTTCTGGGTTATCCTGCTGGTCGGGGCTTTCTTTGGTTTTTACGGCACTATCCGCGGAATCGAGGGCTGGCAGGAGATACAGTTAAAAGTTCCCTATTCTACCCGGAAAACCTGGGTTGGCGGCTTGATTGCAATTATCCTGCTGGTTTATTGTATGGCTTCCTTAACGACTTCCGGCTTTAATCCATTTATTTATTTCCGGTTTTAAAAGATGAACCAGAAACTGAAAACGGCGATATTCATTCTCCTGCTGCTCATCCTGCTTGTTCCGGTGATCCAGCAGAGCACCGGCTTGTTCCAGGAGAAAAACCTTCGTGGCCAGGCAGATACCGCCGTTTATCCGCGATTCAGTATAAGAACCTGGTTTACTGACGAATTTCAGGTTCAGTTCAACCGTGCCACTGAGGAGCACGTAGGGTTCCGTCCAGTATTGATCAGGCTGAAAAACCAACTTGAATATACCTTTTACAATAAAGCCAATGCTTCGGGGGTGGTGGTCGGAAAGCACCGGTATCTGTTTGAATCAGACTATATCCGGTCTTATACCGGCCGCGATTATCTGGGCGATTATTACTGGGATCAGAAGTTTAACCGCCTGAAACAGGTTACTGATACGCTTGCGAAGCTGGGCGTAAAGGTGGCCATTGTTCTGGAAGCGGGGAAAGCTTCTTACCTTCCTGAAAATATCCCGTCCCGGTTCACCAGGTTTACATCAGATCACACTAATTATCAGGCTATTTTGAGGGAATCCGGCCAGAAAGGGATTCCCTTGCTCGATCTCAACCGGTTTTACCGGGATAAAAAGAGTTCAGCTCCTTATCCTCTGTTTCCGAAAGGGGGTATTCACTGGTCGACGGGCGGCATGGTGCTGGCAGCTGACACCCTTCTTGGATTTATCGACGGAGCTCTTCATCTGCCGGTTCCCGACCTGGTGATCGATCGGGTGGAAATGACAGATAGCCTGCGGGATACCGATGGTGACCTGGCAGATATCATGAACCTGATGAAGGCTCCGAAACATCCGAAAATGGGCTATCCGGTTTTTCATCTGGCAGACAAAGATTCGGTTCGAAAGCCCAGGGTACTAGCGATATCCGACAGTTATTTCTTTAATGTGCTAAATGCCAAAATTCCGGCCCGGGCTTTTGCCAATGAAGCCTTCTGGTATTACAACCAAAGCATTTATCCGGATAGCTGGTCGGCTCCCAAGGATACCGGTTCACTGAACATACCGCAAACCGTTGAAGGGATGGACCTGGTTCTGATTATGGTTACCGAGCGGTTTTATCACCGGTTCGACTGGGATTTTACCGATGTTTTATACCGCCATTATTATCCGGCCGCCGCCAAGGAATACCGGTATGATTTCATGCGCGGCATTGTAAGGAATTATATCTGGTTTGACGATATTCAGCAACAGTCAGATTATTCCGGAGTTCCGATGCAGGATAAACTGGCCGGCAATGCTGATTACCTGTTCTGGCTTGATGATCGGGCGGGGAAAATTCCGCATGATGTGGGCTATTACCGGATGAATATCCTGAAAGATCCGGTTTGGATGAAACAGATCCGTGAAAAGGCCCTCATCAATAAAATTTCAGTGGATGAGCAGGTCAGCAGAGATGCAATCTGGATGCTTCAGCAGGCGAATCAATAACCAGGCTTTTTCAGCAGGCGAAACATATTGTTTTTATACAATTCCACTCCGGGTTGATCGAACGGGTTGACATTCAATTGATAACCACTTATCGCACAGCTTTTTTCAAAGAAGTAGAAAAGGCTTCCAAGATTATTTTCATCGATGCGATCGAAAAGGATCCGGATAACCGGGACTCCGCCAGCCAGATGTGCCAGGGTAGTGCCATTGCAGGCGGCCTCATTCACGGCCGATAATTCCTGACCAGCCAGGAAATTCAATCCGTCGAGATCCTGAGGATCTTCCGGAATCTGCAGATCGGCCTGAGCTTCTTTCGGAATCAGAATAGTTTCAAAGAGATTTCCCGGTCCTTCCTGCATGTATTGCCCCATCGAATGGAGGTCGGTGGTGTACTCGGCCACGGCCGGGAAAATTCCTTTGCCTTCCTTGCCTTCGCTTTCGCCGAACAGTTGTTTCCACCATTCGGCAATGTAATGGAGCTCAGGATGGAAGCTGCAGAGAACCTCGGTTCCTTTGCCCTGGTTGTAGAATGCATTCCGGGCCGCGGCATAGCGGGCCACGGGGTCGGTAGCAAGGCTCATATCATTTTCCGATGCCTTCATCATCTCGCGGGCACCTTCGAGCATTGCTCCGACAGAGAATCCTGCTATGGCAATCGGAACCAGTCCGACCGGGCTGAGAACCGAATAGCGGCCGCCCACATCATGCGGTATGATAAAGGTTTTGTAGCCCAACTGGGTTGAGAGTTTTCGCAGGGCACCTTTTTTCTCATCCGTGATGGCAATGATTCTGCGGGAAGCTGCAGACTGGCCAACCTGGCTTTCCAGGGCATTTTTGAGAATTCTGAAGGCGATTGCCGGCTCGGTAGTGGTTCCGGATTTGGAAACCACAATGATTCCCCATCGTTTATCTTTCAGATATTCCAGAAGATCAATATAGTATTTCCCAACCAAATGATGTCCGGCATAAAGGATCTCGGGTCCTGGCCGGCGAATGCCAAGCGGGCTGGTAAGGGAATCTATGGCTGCACGGGCACCCAGGTAGGATCCGCCGATTCCGATGACCACGACGGCATCCAATTCACCTGAAAAGTCCCGGGTAATAGAAAGAATACCAGGCAACTGCTGCATCGATTTTTCCGGTAGGTTGAGCCATCCCAGGAAATCGTTACCCTTACCCCATTTTTTCGTCAGCATGGAGTTTGCCAATGAAATATCAGTTGCCCAAAGCTGAAGTGCCTGTTTGGGAAGGAAATCCGATGCAAATTCGAGATCGACGGTAATTTTTGACATGTGTTCAGCTATTTTGCGCGGTTGTTTCTTCTTCGGTTTTTACGGTGCCTTTTTCGGGCCGCATCTGCGGGAACAGTATAACATCCTGAATGGAAGGTGAGTTGGTCATGATCATGGCTAACCGGTCGATACCGATACCCAGACCAGAGGTTGGGGGCATGCCGAATTCCATTGCCCGCAGAAAATCTTCATCGAGCGCCATGGCTTCCTCATCTCCTCGTTTGGCCAGAAGCATCTGTTCTTCAAACCGTTCGCGCTGATCGATCGGGTCATTCAGTTCGGAGTATGCGTTGCAGATCTCTTTGCTGTTGCAGATGCACTCGAACCGTTCCACGAGACCTTCCACGCTGCGGTGTTTTTTTGCCAATGGAGTCATTTCAATCGGATAGTCCATGATGAAGGTTGGCTGAATCAGTTTGGATTCACAACATTCGCCAAACAAAGAATCGATGAGCTTGCCTTTTCCCATGCTTTTATCGGTGTCGATATGCAGCTTTTTGCAGGTTTCGATCAGCTGGTACTCGTCCATCCGGCTTACATCGATGCCGGTAAAATGCTCAATGGCACCGAACATGGTAAACCGTTTCCACGGACGTTTAAAGTCGATCATATTTTCACCCACCTGAACCTGGGTGGAGCCATGAAGTGCCATTGCCACCTTCTCAATCATCTCTTCCACGAGGTCCATCATCCAGAAATAATCCATATAGGCGACATACAATTCAACCTGGGTAAACTCAGGGTTATGGAATCGGTCCATTCCTTCGTTCCGGAAATCCTTGGAAAACTCGTAAACCCCGTCGAAGCCGCCTACAATCAGGCGTTTCAGGTATAGTTCATTGGCAATCCGCAGATAGAGTTCAGTATCCAGCGTATTGTGGTGTGTAACGAATGGGCGGGCTGCTGCGCCTCCGTGAATGGGCTGTAATACAGGGGTTTCTACTTCGTAATATCCGCGTGAATCCAATAACTCCCGAATCACGGTAATAATTTTCGACCGCTTGATAAACACATCTCTCACGGACGGATTGACAATCAGGTCGAGATATCGTTGACGATACCGCTGTTCCGGATCGGAGAAAGCGTCATACAGAACGCCATCTTTTTCCTTAACCACCGGCAGGGGCCTCACGGTTTTGGCCAGCAGGGTCAGTTCTTTAACTTTTACGGTAATCTCCCCGACCTGGGTCCGGAAAACATCGCCGACAACTCCGATAATATCACCTATATCCAGTAAGCGTTTAAAGAAAGTGTTATATAAGTCCTTGTTTTCCCCCGGGCATAATTCATCGCGGTTCACATAAATCTGGATCCGCCCGGATGAATCCGTGAGTTCCGCAAAAGATGCTTTGCCCATGATCCGGCGTGACATGATCCTGCCGGCATAGCAGACTCCCTGATAGGCTTCAGGCTTCTCATCAAAATGCGCGAGGGTATCGGCCGCATTGGCAGTAACTGAGTATTTTGCAGCCGGGTATGGATTGATACCCATGTTTCTGATTTCCTGAAGAGACTGTCTTCTAATTTGTTCCTGTTCGCTAAGTTCCGGCATATCGGGTGATTTATTTTTTTGCAAAGATACTTTTCATCGGAGTTATAACAAACATGGGAAATTTGCTTATTTTTATTTTTTCCCTATCGCATAACCTTATGAACAAACTTTGGAATATACTTCCTGAACCTGACCCTGTTTTCGTCGAGAGTTTATCCAATCAGCTCGGGATCGGCAGAAGTTTAGCCTCTTTGTTGGTTCAGCGGGGGATAAAGGATTTTGAGGAGGCCAGGCATTTTTTCAGGCCGCAACTCGAAGGATTGCATAATCCCTTCCTGATGAAGGATATGGATAAGGCAGTTCAGCGCCTGAACGAGGCCATTGAAAAACAGGAAAAGGTTTTGATCTATGGCGATTATGATGTTGATGGTACCACCTCGGTTGCACTGATTTATTCATTTCTGCGCAAAAGGCTCGATCGCATAGGATATTATATACCCGATCGCTATTCCGAAGGGTATGGAATTTCCTATCCGGGAATCGAGTATGCGGCAAAGGAAGGGTTCACCCTGGTTATCGCGCTTGATTGCGGGATAAAGGCCGTCGATAAAATGGATTATGCCAGGCGCAAGGGAATCGAATTTATTATTTGCGATCATCATCTTCCCGACCTTGAATTGCCTGTTGCAGTGGCTATTCTGGATCCAAAACAACCCGATTGCGCTTATCCGTGCAAGGAGTTGTCGGGTTGCGGGGTGGGATTTAAATTATTGCAGGGCTTTTGCTTACGGAACGGCATCCCTTTTTCGCACATTGCCAAATATCTTGATCTGGTTTGCGTCAGTATTGCCGCAGATCTTGTTCCGATGATCGGGGAGAACAGGATATTGGCCTATCATGGTTTAAAGAAGCTGAATGAAAACCCGGTGCCGGGATTGAAAGCCTTAGTCACGATAAGCAATTGTGATGATAGACAGATAACCGTTTCGGATATTGTATTCAAGATAGGTCCCCGGATCAATGCTGCCGGCAGGATATCTTCCGGAGAAAGTGCTGTGGAGCTTTTGATTGCCAAAGATGAAAAGGAGGCGATGGAACTTGGCGGGAAAGTGGATTCCTATAACGATTACCGGAAAAATATTGATGTTGAGATTACCGATCTGGCCCGGAAGATGGTCGAAGGTATGGACGATATGAAAACCCGGAAAACCACCGTTCTGTATCATCCCGAATGGCACAAAGGGGTTGTTGGAATCGTTGCTTCCAGGCTGATCGATTTTTATTACCGGCCTACGGTGATTCTGACCCGCTCGAGCGGAATGGCCACCGGATCTGCCAGATCTGTTGATAATTATGATCTCTACCAGGCTATCAGTGCCTGTTCCGATCTTCTCGAAAGTTTTGGCGGGCATAAATATGCAGCTGGACTGAGCATGCCGTTGGAGAATGTCGAGCTGTTTACGCAACGCTTTGAGGAGTTCGTGTCCTCTACCATTAGCAGCGAACAACTCATTCCCCAGGTAGTGATCGATGCAGAAATCGACCTGGATGATATTACTCTTAAATTCTTCAGGATATTGAGGCAGTTTGAACCTTTTGGCCCGGATAACAATTCGCCGATGTTTGTCTGCCGGAACCTCAGGGATACAAGCAAAAGCCGACAGGTGGGAAGATCGTGGGAGCATTTGAAACTAAGCATAACCTCGATCAAGGGGAATCAGCCCGATTTTGAAGGAATCGCTTTTAATATGGGGCATATGTTTAACGAGATACATAAGGGTACACCTTTTGATATCGCTTTTACCGTGGAGGAGAACACTTTCCGGGGTGCAACCAGTATGCAATTGATGGTTAAGGATATCCGGATACAGGAACAGAATTGACCGTTGCAGCCGGATGTTATCGGTATTATCGCTATTTTTACGCCGCCAAAAAAAATGCTAATGGGTAAAGTAATTTCGATAGCTAACCAGAAAGGCGGAGTGGGAAAAACAACCACTGCGATCAATCTGGCAGCGAGCTTAGCGGTCCTGGAATACAGGGTGTTGCTCGTAGATGCCGATCCGCAGGCCAATGCAACTTCCGGGGCCGGGTTCGATGTCAGGAACATCAAAACCAGCCTGTATGAATGTCTGGTTGATGATGTCAATCCGAAAAATATCATTCTGAATACAGAGGTTCCAGGATTTGATATCCTTCCTTCGAATATCGATCTGGTTGGGGCCGAAATTGAAATTCTCAACCTGCCAAACCGCGAGAAACTGATGGCCAGGGTTATCGATCAGGTTAAAAATGATTATCATTTTGTTCTGATTGATTGCTCGCCTTCATTAGGATTATTAACCGTGAATGCTCTGACTGCCGCCAACTCGGTCATCATTCCTGTTCAGTGCGAGTATTTTGCGCTCGAAGGGCTCGGAAAGCTTCTGAATACGATTAAAATTATCCAGAGCAGGCTAAATCCTGAGCTCGAGATAGAAGGATTTCTGCTCACCATGTATGATAGTCGGCTCAGGCTGTCGAATCAGGTTTATGAAGAGGTGACCAAGCATTTCCAATCGATGGTTTTCAATACCATTATCAGCAGAAATATCAAACTTGGTGAGGCACCAAGTTATGGAAAACCCGTGGTGATGTATGATGCCAACTCAAAAGGATCATTGAACCACCTAAGCCTGGCCCGTGAGTTGTTGCAAAAAAACGGATTGACTCAGATCAGGGATACCGAAAAGGTGATTGATTAACCCAGCAACAAAAGGATGACTGAGAAAAGAAGTGTTTTAGGAAGAGGGCTTGGCGCCCTGCTTGAGGACGCTAACCTGAAACCTGAAGCCTCAATAAATGAAATTGAGATCAGCCTGATCGAAACCAATCCTTTCCAGCCCAGGTCGCATTTTGACCAGGATGCGCTGGAGGAAATGGCTGCATCGATCCGGCAGTTCGGCATCATTCAACCGATTACCGTCAGGAAACTGGCTGATAAAAAATATCAGCTTATAGCCGGAGAACGGCGATTGAAAGCTGCGGTGATAGCCGGACTTACCCGGATTCCGGCATACGTCAGAACGGCTGATGACCAGTCGATGCTCGAGCTGGCACTGGTTGAGAATATTCAGCGCGAGGATCTTGACCCCATCGAGGTAGCCATATCCTATCAGCGTTTGATCGATGAATGCAAACTTACCCAGGAAAACATGAGCAACCGCGTGGGAAAGAAACGGTCGACCATCTCCAATTATCTCCGGCTGCTGAAATTGCCCGCTGAGATTCAGCTTGGGCTCAGAACATCGAAACTTTCGATGGGCCATGCACGGACACTGATCAATATAGAAGATCCGGCCATACAATTGATCATTTATCAAAAAATTCTTGATAACAACCTGTCTGTTAGAAAGATAGAGGAACTGGTCCGGCAAATTCAAACCGAACGTAAGCCGGTAAATAAAGAAAAAGAAGAGGTGCCGGGGGAGCATGGGCAATTACAAGATCAATTGAAACGTTACTTCCAGGTTGGTGTCCAGTTTAAACGGAACAGCAAGGGAAAAGGGAAGATCATCCTCACGTTTAATTCTGATGAGGAACTTGAAAAGATTCTGGGCAAACTGGACCAAATAAAAGAGTAAAGTCGGACTTTGGGGTTTGTAAGAAACATTATAAAATGGCCGGCGTTGTCAGTATTGCTGATCCTGACGCCTGGCCTGGCTGATTTTGCGCCTGCGCAGAACAGTGGTGACTCTATTGCAACCGGCCTTAAAACAGCTAAAGCAATTCATTCGGCAAGCAAGGCAACTATCCTTGCCGCAACTATACCCGGTGCTGGTCAGGCTTATAACCGGAAATACTGGAAAATCCCGATTGTCTATGTGGGATATACTGCTGCCAGCTATGTACTGTTCACTAATCAGAAAAACTACAAAGATTCCAAAAAAAATTACCTGGCACTTACCGATACTATGGAATCAACAGTAAGTCAGAGTAGTAAGTCGGCCGCCGAGCTGTTGGCCGACATTGATAGTTACCGCCGTTTCAGAGATATGTCGTTCCTGGCCTTGCTTGCTTGGCATGGATTGACTATTATTGATGCGAATGTGGATGCCCATTTTTTCAATTGGGATGTGAGTGAAGACCTTAGCCTGCGTATCCGGCCGAGAGCCATTTGGGTTGGCCGGATGCAACCGGGCGTGGGATTGAGTTTTATATTTAATAACAAATGAGCATGAATTTACGAAAGATTTTTCGCAATACGCTTTCTGTCATCTTTTTAGGCTGGTCGACCCTGTTGATGGGCCAGAGAACTGCCAATCTGGTAACCATTGATTCAGTGAATCCTGCAAAGGATCCGGTTTATCAGCAATATCTGCAACGCCTCGACAGCCTTTACCTGGCCTGGCAGAATAATCGACTGCCGGTCCGGTTTTATCAGGATACAGCACTTGCCTTCAGAAAGGACGACAATATTCCGGATCTTCCGGATTCAGTTTTCATCAAAAGATTGGCCGGAATTCCTTCCGCCATAGAGCTGACATACAATAAGCAGGTGAGGAGTTATCTGGATCTTTATACGAAAAGCCGCCGAAAGCAGGTATCGATCATGCTTGGACTTTCGGATTACTACTTCCCGATGATCGAGTCGAAACTGGATGCTTACGGCCTTCCCCTCGAACTTAAATACCTTCCGATTATTGAATCGGCACTTAATCCGGTAGCTAAATCGCGGGTTGGTGCCCAGGGGATGTGGCAGTTTATGCTGGGAACGGCAAAACTGTACAAGCTGAATGTGAATTCGTTCATTGACGAAAGGCTCGACCCGGAGAGATCAACCGAGGTTGCGTGCGCATACCTGAAAGAGCTGTATTCTATATTTGGCGACTGGCACATGGTGATCGCAGCCTATAACTGCGGTCCGGGAAATATGAAAAAGGCCATTCAGCGAGCCGGAGGGAAGAAAAATTATTGGGATGTGTTTTATTATCTGCCAACCGAAACCCGTGGATTTGTACCCGCCTTCATAGCTGCAGCCTATATCATGAATTACTCACAAGATCATGGTTTTTTTGCGATTAAACCTGAAATGCCCATCAATTCAGATACCGTACTGGTTTGCCATGAACTGCATCTGGGGCAAGCATCGGAAGTATTGGGAGTGGATATGGCCACCATGCAGATGCTGAATCCGAAATACCGGAGGAAGATTCTTCCGGCTGCCGGCGGACCTTATGCTTTGCGTTTGCCCGAGGATAAAATCAGTTCGTTTATCACCTTCGAGGATTCCATTCTGAACTTTAAACAGAATATTTATCTGGCTAAAAATAATATGGATAAGGAACCAACCCGTTCGGTTAAATCAAAACCAAAACCAAAACCGGTGGAGCCTTCCGGTGATGATGTTGCGTTAACCTATACGGTGAAGTCAGGGGATAATCTTGGCTATATATCTTCGTGGTACGAGGTTGGGATCAATGCTATTAAAGACTGGAATGGTTTGGCAAGCAACAGTTTGCGCTCGGGCCAATCCTTAACTGTTTATGTTCCCAAATCAAAGGCTGACGATTTTCGGCACATTAACGGACTGACCTTTGCTGAGAAGCAATCGAGGGTTGGAAAAGAAAATGGTACCGGCCAGGCTGAAGAACAGGTTACTCAAACGGCATCGGCCGGCTCTAAAGACCAGTTCATTTTATATACCGTGCGGTCAGGGGATAATCTTTGGACGATCGCTCAGAAATATCCCGGCATCAGTCATGAGGACATTATGAAGCTGAACCAAATGACCGGCTCAAAGCTGCAGACCGGTCAGGTTCTGAAGATCAAACGAAAAGAAGGATAGCGGTACAGTAGGCAGTAGGCAGTAAGGACAGTAGGGCGGTAAGCAGTAGCTTTCGTCAGCGAACGTTAAAGGGTTCCCGTTTTCAACTTCGATAAAATCATCCCGGTTGTAATCGCATCCGATTCAATTATTATATCTGCCTCAAGATAAAAGGGTTCCCTGTTGGCCAGTAAATCAGCAATAAAGGATTGGGTTTCGGATTCGGTTTTTCCCTTCAGAAGCGGGCGTGGAGTTGATGACCAGGCAAGCCGGTGCAACAATTGCGTTTCACTGATTTTAAGGTAGATAGACAGCGATTTCTCCTTGATCAACTGCATATTGCCCGGATGGCAGGGGGCACCGCCACCGATGGCAATCACCTGGTGCGGATAGGCGAGTACCTTATTCAGTGCATTTGATTCGAGCTTCCGGAAAGTGGCTTCTCCATCCTGTTCAAAGATTTCGGGGATTGTGCGATTCTCTTCCGCTTCGATAAAACGATCAAGATCGGTAAAGGTCCAACCCAGAGATGCAGCTAATTGTTTACCCAAAGTACTCTTTCCGCTGCCCATAAAACCCAGCAGCACAATCGGTTTATCGATGGGAATTACCATCCTAGAGTAAATTGGCCGCTGTCGTCAACACCAGGAACGGGAGGAACGGGAGGAATGTTAAGGGGGTTAAGGGAGTGAGGATCGTCCTCAACTTCCGTAACGTCCGTAACTTCCGTAACGTCCGTAACGTCCTCAACGTCCGTATCGCCCTCACGATCCTCAGACACCCCGAGCAGCTCTGAGTACTCCTCACCGTAGTATTTTAAGAGTGCTTCGAGGTTTGCATCGATCGGATCGATTTCGGTGATGGTATCGACCTCAAAGGTGGTGAGGCGTTTTCCTTTGGCTTTAAAACTTTTCAGACCGATAAATTCCGCAGCATCAATGATTTCCGAAGGACGCAGGTTATGTTTTCCGCCGAAACGGATTTCGTATCGCGGAAGAAGCTGGTCGCTGATATTCAACATCCGGGAATCGGGATGTTCGCCTATCATCCGGTGCAGTTTGTTTTCCGGGGTATCGGATTCGATCTGGAACCGTTTCAGATAATGGAATTTCTGCTCAGAGTCGAGCAGTACAACCGAGAATACAGTATAAGGATTGAATTTCTCAATCCGGATGATATTCTCTTCGAAATGGTTGGTAATGTCATAATTACTGAGCCGGAACTGCCCATCCGCCAGGATTACAAGGATCTGGTCTTCACCTTCGAATTCACCCAGGTATTGCCCTCGGCCTTCGGTATTGAGCCGGTTTACGCTGTTTTCGAACCATATCTTCAGGCCACCCAGTGTTGAGGTTCCTTTTTCCTTGAGAGATATTTTGATCAGGGTATGCTTTGAAACAATATTCCCCATGGCATTTCGGTTCTTGATGGCCAGAGCGCCGAAATCGAAATCAAATGCCGGTTTCTTCAACTTGGGCTTCGGTTTAAGTGCTACGCGGATCACCTCGGATTCACCATTGGGGTTTTCTGTAAAGTATTGGATTTTAGATCCTTCTTTGCTTTGGGTGATGTCGTACTCTTTATCGCGTGTAATGCCTTTAACGGCAAATCTTTTTGCATAACTAAACCCGGCTTTCCCATCCCGGTAAACGACATTGAAGATGGTTCGTTCGTTGTTTTTATTGAACAGGGCGATGTGCAGGATATTTTTCCCGACAAATGCCTTGGTCGAGACTTTTGTTACCACAAAGCTCCCGTCCTTGCGGAAAATAATGATATCGTCAATATCAGAGCAATCAAATAGATAGGTGTCTTTTTTCAAAGAGGTACCAATGAATCCTTCTTCGAAGTTTGCGTATAATTTTTCGTTGGCAACCACCACTTTGGAGGCTTCGATGGTATCAAAACTCCGGATTTCCGTTTTCCGCGGGTAATCAGCCCCGTATTTTTTCTTCAGATTTTCGAAATAGTGGATGGCATAAACAATGAGGTTTTCAAGGTGATGGGTAACCGTGGTCAATTCTTTCTCGATGGCAGCGATTTGTTCCTGAGCACGTTTTGCATCATATTTTGATATCCTCTTGATCTTAAGTTCGGTAAGCATAACCAGATCCTCTTGGGTCACCGGCCGGATAAGAATGCCTTTGAAGGGTTCGAGTCCCTTATCGATCGTTTTCAGAACATCTTCCCAGGTTTCACAGTTTTCAATGGTGATATAGATGCGGTTTTCGATGAAGATCTTTTCAAGTGAACAGGCATGCCATTCGCTTTCGAGTTCCTCCTTGCGGATCAGCAGTTCCTGCCGGAGCAGCTCAACGGTGTTTGCTGTTGAGATCTTCAGGATATCAGATACTCCGAGGAACACTGGCCTTCCGTCATTGATCACGCAGGTGTTGGGGGAAATCGGAACTTCGCAATCCGTGAAAGCATAAAGGGCATCGATGGTTTTATCGGGTGAGACTCCGGGTGTGAGGTGAATCAGGACTTCAACCACTCCGGCGGTATTATCATCGATTTTCCGGATCTTGATTTTTCCTTTTTCATTGGCCAGCAGGATGGAATCGATGAGGGTACTGGTTGTTTTTCCGTAAGGTATCTCGTTAATAACCAGGGTTTTTTTGTCGAACTTATTGATCCTGGCGCGAATTCTCACTTTTCCTCCCCGCTGTCCATCATTATATTTCGAACAGTCGGCCATCCCGCCCGTCGGGAAATCTGGCAGCAGAACAAATGGCTCATCTTTAAGGCATGCTATAGATGCATCGATCAGTTCGTTAAAGTTGTGCGGCAGGACCTTTGAGGCGAGTCCGACTGCAATCCCTTCGACACCCATAGCGGGCAGAAGCGGGAATTTTACCGGGAGATAGATCGGCTCCTTGTTACGACCATCGTAGGAGGATTTCCACTGTGTGGTTTTCGGGTTAAAGACCACCTCGAGGGCGAATTTGGATAATCGTGCCTCGATATATCTGGAAGCTGCGGCATTGTCGCCCGTGAGGATGTTTCCCCAGTTTCCCTGGCAATCGATGAGGAGGTCTTTCTGACCCAGCTGCACAAGTGCATCACCGATGGAAACATCACCGTGGGGATGGAATTGCATGGTATGGCCGATGATATTGGCCACCTTGTTATACCGGCCGTCTTCCAAACGGCGCATGGAATGGAGAATACGCCTCTGCACAGGTTTGAGGCCATCGTACAGGTATGGCACTGCTCTTTCCAGAATTACGTAGGATGCATATTCCAGAAACCAGTTCTCGTACATACCCGGGAGGTGGGTAATGTCGTGCTTGCGGCCGTTCCCGTTTTCCTGCGGATCGGGTTGCCCGTTCAGTTCAGTATCGTTAATTTGCTCCTCGTTCATGTTTTCAGTACCTATTCAAAAACCTTGTCTTCTTCGATCCGAAGGTTTCCGATAATAAAATCCTGCCGTTCGGGTGTGTTTTTTCCCATATAAAACTCCAGCATCCCCTCCACATTATCTTCTTTTCTCAGGAGTACCGGTTCGAGGCGCATTTCAGGCCCGATAAAGTGTTTGAATTCATCCGGGGAGATTTCACCAAGACCTTTAAAACGGGTGATTTCGGGCTTTCCGGTTAGTTTTTTAATTGCCCGGAGCTTTTCGTCTTCAGAATAGCAATAAAAGGTTTGCTTGGTATTTCTGCACCGGAACAGCGGGGTCTGCAGGATATACAGATGTCCCTGCTTGATCAGATCAGGGAAGAATTCGAGAAAGAAAGTGATGAGCAGCAGGCGGATATGCATTCCATCGACATCGGCATCCGTCGCGATAATTACATTATTGTAGCGCAGGTCATCAATTCCCTCTTCGATGTTGAGGGCAGCCTGGAGGAGGTTGAATTCCTCATTTTCGTACACCAGTTTCTTCGTTTCCCCGTAGGTATTTTTCGGCTTGCCTTTCAGGCTGAAAACTGCCTGAGTATTGACATTCCGGGATTTGGTGATCGATCCGCTGGCCGAATCTCCCTCGGTAATAAAAATACTGGTTTCAAGCCGCTGCTCATGCTGAGAATTATAATGAGCCCGGCAATCCCGCAGCTTTTTATTGTGCAGGGAAGATTTTTTTGCCCGGTCGCGAGCCAGTTTTTGAATGCCGGAAATTGCCTTGCGTTCCTTCTCCGAGTCGAGAATTTTCCGAAGCAGTATTTCAGCGGTTTCGGGATGTTTATGCAGGTAATTATCAAGATGTTTTCCCAGGAAATCGTGAATAAAATTGCGGACTGAGGGACCATTGGGGCCGATATCTTTAGATCCAAGCTTGGTTTTAGTCTGGGATTCAAAGATCGGCTCCTCAACTTTAATGCTGACTGCGGCAATAACTGAAGAGCGGATATCGGAAGGTTCGAACTCTTTCTTGTAATAGTCCCTGACCGTTTTAACCAGGGCTTCGCGGAAGGCTATCAGGTGAGTACCGCCCTGAATGGTATGCTGGCCGTTGACAAAACTGTAATACTCTTCACCGTAATGATCACCGTGAGTGATGGCTACTTCGATATCTTCCTCGCGCAGGTGGATGATCGGGTAGAGACCCTCTTCCGTCATTTTCGACTGGAGCAGGTCGAGAAGGCCATTTTTTGAAACGTATTTCTCACCATTGAAATGGACTACAAGGCCGGCATTCAGGAAAGCATAGTTCTTCAGCATCGTCGATACGTAGTCGTTCAGGTACCGGTAATGCCCGAAAATTTCACGATCGGGTTTGAAAATGACTTCCACACCGCTGTCTTCGGAAGTTGGTTGAAGATCTTTTTCCTCGATGAGTGTTCCCTTATGGAATAGGGCCTCCTTGAACTGGCCTTCTCGGTATGACCGGATCAGGAATTCGCTTGTGAGGGCATTCACCGCCTTGAGTCCGACGCCGTTCAGTCCGACTGATTTCTTAAAAACCTTTGAATCGTATTTTGCGCCGGTGTTCATTTTTGCCACGGCATCCACCAGCTTTCCGAGCGGGATTCCACGGCCATGGTCACGGATTCGCACGAGTTTATCGTCGATCGAAATCTCGAGGGATTTTCCGTTTCCCATCATGAATTCATCGATGGAATTATCGATAACTTCCTTCAGAAGGACGTAAATTCCATCATCATGTGCCGAACCGTCGCCCAGTTTGCCGATATACATACCAGGCCTGAGCCGGATATGTTCTTTCGGTTCAAGGGTCTTGATCGACTCTTCGGAATAGGATTCAATGAGGTCGTTTGACATAAGTCTTCAAAGATACAAAAGGGAGTCGGGAGGGGGGCGGAAGAGTTGTTAACATTGATATCAACAACATTGCGTAGGGATGCATAATTGCGTCCCGTGGAAGGACGCAATTATGTTTCCGTTGGAAGGACGCAATTATGCGTCCCTACATAATGTAGATCAGCCATCCCTTTCTCGCTTCCACCGGGATCGTATTGTTCGGATTAAGGGTCCTTGCCGGCTGAAAGTTTTCAATTTTGGGAGCATAGATTCTGCATTTATCAGGATTAAGACCAAGCGCCTTCCAGTCGATCAAGAGCTTTACATTCTGAGTTTTATCGCTGAAATTTCCCAGGGAGATCAAAACTTTTCCCGACTTGGCAAACACTGTTGCCTTAACCTCCGGTATATCGGTTTGAACCGGGCATCCCTGATCCCAGAATCCCATCATTTTCGAATCCCGGATACTGAATTCATCCCAGATTTTCCAAACCGGCCGGGGATCGCATAATACGCCTTCGGTAGTCCATGGATATCTCACCGTCATTCCGAAAATCATTCCGAGCCAGCGGTTGCCTCCGCCCTGGAGCATATCGCCCATTAATCCGCCTTTACCTTGGTTGTTCCAGCTTTCAGGAGGGGCGGGGTGGTACAGGTTCAGCAGGGGCCGTGGTAGCTGCTTCCGCGGAGTTCGCACCAGATGCCGCCATCGGCATCACCGATCCAGAAACTATCGGAATCGCCAGTCGGATATCCTTAATGGCTATCGGTTTGCTTTTGGAAAGATTTTTAAAAGTTACCAGGGTTTTCAGATAGCCGTCATAATCCATCCGGACTAAATAGCTGGCCTGTAGATTTACCGAAGCAGCCTCTGCAATTTGTGTGTATTTCCCGATGATCGTAATGTATCCGGCGTATTTCCCGGGTTTCGCATTTTCCGGAACATCGGCCCCAATCCAGAGAGCCTGTACTCTGCCCTCCTGAATGTTGAGCTTTTTAGTGAAAGATGTTCCATAGGGGTCGACTCCCTGGGTATTGAAACAGGTGAGGTTGATTTCCGGTTCACCGGATTTTCCCGAAAAAATAAGGTTTTCGGCTTTAACTTCGAGCTCCTCAATATCCTTCGCGGATGCAAAAACGCCAATCTGGAAGGCATAATATTCATTTTGAAGGGCACTGCCGGTAAACCTATCTGAAGGGCCCGACAGTATCCATTTCAGGGGGATCGCATCTTTCATCCTTATGGGGTTATCGGCTCCAATAGCGGAGGGACCGGTTTAGGACTGACCATTGCCAAGGCTATCGTTGAAGCCCATAAAGGGATTATCTTTGCTAAAAACAGAGAAGGTGGCGGACTGTCGGTGATAATAATTATTGGAAACCCAGAAGATGAATGATCCAGGCAAAGGATTCAAAATCCTGATAATCGATGATGAAAGTCAGATTCGAAGACTTCTGAGAATTTCATTGGAGGCCAATCAGTTTAAAGTATTTGATGTTGGAACAGGGAAAGAAGGTATGGTTTCTGTAACGATGAATCATCCGGATGTGGTTTTACTTGATTTGGGACTGCCGGATGAAGATGGCCTGGAAGTCCTTAAAAATCTCCGGGAGTGGTCGAGGGTTCCGGTCATTGTTCTAACCGTTGAAGATTCCGAACCGGTCAAAGTCAGGGCACTGGACCTGGGTGCAGATGATTATGTGACCAAACCTTTTAATACTGCTGAATTGCTTGCCCGCATCCGTGTGGCTATCAGGCATTCCTATAAGATAGATGAGTCACCGGTTTTTACCGATGGGGAGCTTGAGGTTGATCTGAATTTACGTTTGGTTAAAATCAAGGGACAAGAAATCAAACTCACGGCCTTGGAATACTCAATCCTTGCCCTTTTTATCCGAAATGCCGGCAAAGTAATGACCCACAATTATATTATCCGGGAAATCTGGGGCAACCCCTATGCTGAGAATGCTCAAATACTAAGGGTTCATGTCGCGCAAATAAGAAAGAAAATAGAAAAGAATCCATCTATTCCGGAAATCCTGATAACCGAATCAGGTGTCGGTTACAGGCTAAAGGTATTATCCTGAAGTTTAGAGTTGCCAACTTTTAAAAGTTGTAGAGACGGATGATCATCCGTCTCTTATATAACCTCTTTTGTCAAGCTGCCTCAAGTTTAGCGATTATTTTCTTTAGTTTGCTGATTTTCTTTTCGTTATGCTTTTTTTGAAAATCGATTAAAGCTGTTGGATTAAACGCTT
>Ga0265292_1000485_pt1 | contig 56245 bp, 79 predicted proteins | sample Munlanlewell296A_FD_189080 | JGI IMG/M metagenome (GOLD analysis project Ga0265292, IMG submission 189080) | Leachate microbial communities from a municipal landfill in Southern Ontario, Canada - Leachate well 296A | ecosystem: Engineered > Solid waste > Landfill > Unclassified | place: Canada... | reverse complement strand
TCTGTATCTCTTCAGGTAATATGAGAATTCAGTAGTTGATGATAAAAACGCCTAAGTGTTTGATGTTGGTAGTTAAAAGACGCTGGAAAAAGACAAAACTGGTTTGAGAAATATTGCCGGTTTTACCCAAAAAGTGCACATTTATGACGAATGGTTTGAGAATTTTCGTCATGGACGAATGGAATCTTAAACTCCGTTCAAATAACGGTTAATAGTCTATTTAAGGACCATTCTATACAGGTTTACCCGTGCGACAGTGACGCACCCCCCGTGCGACAGTGACGCACCCCCCGTGCGACAGGTATTAAAATAAGCGTTTGTAATGAGGAGATTGCATGGTAGTTCCCTCAGAATATCCCAGGCTTCCCTCCTCTTCATTGGTTGGAATTGAATAGTGGTAATAAGCCTTAATTTTAGCGATAAATTTCTTCGAATAATTTCTATCAGACGGGGATGTCATATTCGATTTAATAAAACGGGTAAGACGTTCAGAAGTAGACCACGATGCATCGGAGAACACGTATATATCAACAATGGCATATGGTCCAAGCGACCCCCCTTTTGTGGTTGGAGGGATGAACTTCGAAAGGACATTAGATTGTCTCGCCAACCGAAACTCTTCAATAAGCTTCTTTAGTTTTTCAGGAGTAGCGTTGTTTTGAGTTACAAGAATGGAGATCGCCGACTTTTTATGTTGTCCCGTGATCGAAAATTTAGGAAGATCTCCGGCAAAGAGGTGACTCCATGAAAATATCATTAATAATAAAACGGTAATAACGGAGCGTCGCATAATGTCTCCTTTGCTTAAAAACAATGATAAGTAACAGAGGAACCCAAATATCCATCGGTGCAAATAACAGATCCGTCGCTATCGGGTCCAGCTGAACAATTAACACCGTTATGGCCACTACAGGCACCGGCCGCAGCACAATTTGAATCACACGTGGCGGATGGCGCCCCTCCGGAACTTGAATCTCTTCCGCAAGAAAAAGCGCCTGTAAATAAAAGAAGAACAATCACGCTTTTTTTCATCGTTCAATCTCCCTTCCAAACCAGATAACTTTCCCATTGATCCGCAACTGGTCCGGATTTGTCTCAATTGATTCGTAACGATTGTTGTCGCTGATAACCTTCAGGCGCATCGAAGGATGCATCACCTGTATTCGCTTGATCATGATTGTTTGGTCGAGCGCGATCGCATAGATGCCGCCTTGCGGATCCACGTAGTTGCGCCCATGATCCACCAGGGCAAGATCCCCGGACAACAGGGTCGGCTCCATACTGTCGCCGCTCACACGGATCAAAGACATATTATTCGGATCACCGCGACGCTTTATCCATTCTTTTCTGAAGGCAATTTTCAACTCCACCGCGTTGTCGGGTATTAGTCCGCCGCCGGCGCTGATCTCACCGCGTACCTGTGAGACAAACTCATAGTCGCCAAAATCGGCCCTGTTCTCCGAGACAATGGAATGAACCGGCCCCTGGTCATACCCTCCGCGTCGCACAGCGCCGGTCCCCGTCAGCAACCAATCAAGAGAAAAGCCGCTCCTGTCGCAGAATGTGGACAAAGCCTCATAGGGAATGGTTCTGCGAGCCTTATGGTTGGAAAGGGCCGTCTTCGTCATATCGAAAGCGGCCGCAACCTCACCATCGGATGAATATTCACCTTCTTTTTTAATACTTTCCACTATTTGAAAAATATCTTTTTTCATGTTCACTTTTTGCTTGACTATAGTTCACAATATGATATACTCTCTACATGTTGAGGCCGGTAGACATAAAAATAAGACTCCTCAAAAAAGGAATCTCGCAAGCCAAGATCGCCAGGAGTCAGGATGTTGTTCGGTCATACGTCACACACGTGATCGCCGGCAGAAATAAAAACCAGCGACTACGCCAGGCCATAGCCGATGCGATCGGAATGGTCGTATCCGATATCTGGCCGAACGAAAAGAACAATAAAAGGGCTGCCTAAACCACGATCTATTGTGGTGATTGTAGCCCTTTTTTTTTGCCTTGTCTATGACGAAATCAAATAAAAAAACGTCACCTGCGACTAACCAGCTCACCATCTTTGATCTGCTGTGTCAGTCCGCTCCGCATCCATCCGGGTGCATGGACTTCCAGGCCGAACTCTGCTCGGCCATGTCTGCGGACATAAGGCATGCAGTAGACGAACAGGGCCGAGAGCTTTCACGCTACGACATCGCCGCCAGAATGAGCAACTCCCTCAACCGCGAGATCACAAAATCAACGCTCGACAATTGGACCGCGGCATCGCATGACGCCCACATTCCCGACGCGATCGAGATGGCGGCATTCTCCCGTGCAACGATCGGCCGGTGCGCCATGGAAGTGATCTCACGGCACGCTGGTCTTTTCACGCTGCCCGGACCCGAGGCGCTACGCTCGGAGATCCAGACATGGAAAGAGACGAGAAACAGGGCATACAAGGAAATCAGAAAAAGGGAACTACTTCTGTCGGAGGTGGAGCGTGCAAGATAACGTGACGCTGAAGCAGATTGCAGAGGCAACAAACATCTCTAAGAGGACCATAGAGCGCCGTTCCCTACGCGAGTCCTGGCCTTCTTGCGGCACCACCATCATCAACCACAATGAGACGAAGCTCTATGCCGTAAAGGACCTTCCCTCCGATATTCAGCAGCACTTTCATCCGGCTTCTTCATTGTTCTCCCTTCCATTGCCCCGCGCCCGAGGCGAAATTAATGATTCATCGGGCGCGGGGATTCTTCCCGCAACGCCCGCGCCGGTACCGGCCCGCATCAACGACGTCCCCGTCGCCGCCATCCCCGAGGACGCCAGGCGCACCGCGCTCGCGCGCATGGACCTTCTTTTGCAGTGGGAGTCATTCCGTTCCCGGTTCGATTCGCTCAACGAGGGCGACGAGGAATTCACGCGCTGGTACCAGACCGGACACGGAGCGCCGCATCTGCACAAAGTTCTCGGCACCGTCTCCACCGGCACCCTCTATAAATGGAAAGCGAGACTCGGCGGATCCTCCGACTGGCGCAACCTCGTCCCCCGGTACAAATGGTCCGGCATGGTGCTTCAAACCTCGCTCGATCTCGAAGTCCGGCGCATCTTCGAACGCTTCCTGCTGGACCCTCGCCGGCAGAAAATATCGCAGTGTATCTTCTATACAAGAGAAGCGCTCATTCATCAGGGCGTAGAGTGCGACGCATCAGATGCCGTGTTCTACCGCTACGCCGAGTGGTACCAGAAAACGCACAACGACGTCTGGACCTTCCGGCGCGAAGGAAACAAGGCCCTCGTAGACAAAGTCCTCATGTACATCAAGCGCGACGCCGGAATGCTCGAAGTCGGACAAGTTCTCGTCGCCGATGGACACCGGCTGAACTTCCAGATCATCAACCCCTTCACCGGAAAACCATGTCGAGCCACGATGATCGCCTATCTCGATTGGAAAAGCTACGACCTCGCCGGCTACGAGATCATGATCGAGGAAAACACGCAATGCATTGCAAGCGCCCTGCGCCACGGCATGATGAAACTCGGCAAGCGCCCGCGCTTCTGCTCCCAGGACAACGGCAAGGCCTTCCGTTCGAAGTACTTCACAAATTGCCCGTCATTCGAAGAGTCCGGGTTCGTCGGCCTCTTCGCCCGGTTCAACATCATCCCTGTCTTTTCCCTGCCCTACAATGCCCGCGCAAAAGTGATCGAGCGCTGGTGGGGCATCTTTTCAGAAAGCTTCGAGCGCCTCATGCCGTCTTACATCGGCGCATCGATAGCGGACAAACCCGCCTACATGCTGCGGAATGAGAAGTTTCACCGGGCGCTGCGCGGCGAATACACGCCTACCATCTGGGAAGCCGTCGAACTCATCGATCAGTGGCTCTCACTGTGGAGCACAAAGACCGAATGCCCGCACGTCGCCGGCAAGAGCATCCGGCAGGTATTCGATGAAGGCAAGGGACCGGGCATGCCCCATGATGAGCTGGATGACCTCATGATGGACACCAAAATAACCAAGATCTACCAGAACGGGATCCGCATGTGGGGCGAGTACTACTGGCACGAGTCGCTCTACGGAAAAAAGTTTGACGACGTCACCGTCCGCTACAGCATCTTCGAAAAATCCACCGTCCGCGTCTATGCAAAAAATGGCGCGCTCATCTGCACCGCGGCGCGGTCCGCCGATATGAACCCGCTGGTCAATTACCTCGGCACCGAGGCGGAGAAGGAACGCTTCAAAAACGTCATCGAGATGCGTGGCCGGCTGCGCAAGGGAACGGTCCACATGGCGCAGCAGGTCGAAGAAGCGCCGATGCCCATCGCCATCAACTGTTCGACAGGCTCACAGCAGGCTCCGCGCATCGAAGGGCCGCAGCCCGGCGCGCTCATGATGCGGCAATCCCAGGAAAGGAGGAATGATATCGAGACATTGAAGGCCGGTCCGGACATCATTGAAATGATGCCGACGGAAGAGCCGGCCCCCCGGCTGAAGCTGGCCATGTTTGAGTGCGATCTGGAAGAGCGGAATTTATAAGGAGGAGAGCAAGTGGTCAAGGAAAAAGAACAGCTGCAGAAATTATTGGACGCCGAAGTATTCAGCATGACCGCAGCGGCGCGCGGAATCGGATACTCGACATCCGCCATCAGTTCCTGGATGGCGGGCAAATACGACGGAGACTCGGAAGCCGTCCGGGTCAAGATTGCGAGTTTTTTAAAACGACATTCCGATCGTATCGCGGACCGTGAAGATCCAATCCCGATAATTCAGACCTCGGTCATGAAGAAAATTCATGCGGTCGCCCGGAAAAGTCATCTGCGCAGATGGATGTGCTGCTGCTACGGAGACGCCGGAATAGGAAAAACCAAAGCATTGCAGGCCTATGCCAAGGATGACCAGGAAGTGATCCTTCTCGAGACAGTCATCGGACTCACCGCAAAGGCGCTGCTATCGGACCTCTCCCGCAGCGTCGGCCTGGACGGAGAGGGCGGCACCCACGAACTCTACACCGAGGTCGTGAAAAAGCTGAAAGGCTCCGATCGCCTGATCATCATCGATGAAGCGGAGAATCTCGCATACAGGTCTCTCGAATATCTCCGGAGGATCTACGACATGGCCCAGGTCGGAGTGCTGATGGTCGGCATGCCGCGCCTCATCACCAACCTGCGTGGACGGCGCGGACAGTACGCGCAGCTCTACTCCCGCATGCGGCTGGCCGTGGAGATAGACAAGCTGGACGGCATGGACGTGCATGACATCGTGGAGAAGGTATTCCCGAATAGCAATGGAATATGGAAGTCTTTTTTTGATGCGTCCAAGGGGAATGCCCGCGTGCTCTCAAATCTTATCGAGAACTCACGGGACATGGCGAAGCTCAACAAAATCTCGATCACGGCGGAAGTCGTTAAGGAAACGGCAAAGATGCTGATCGTATAAGGAGGCACCATGAGAAAAACAGTATGCAAAAGACTTAGGAAACAGGCGCTCCTGGTCGCGCCGGCGACGAAGCGCACCAACTTCATCACGCGCTTCTGGACGGGGAAAACCAATGCCCAGGGAAAAAAGATCACCTTTGACAGAACCACGGTCGTCTGCGGCGGATATCGCCGGGCGTATCAGGATTTGAAGCGCGACTACAGGAGGAGGCAATCAGCATGAAGACATCCACACTCGACACAAAAGGGCTCTACCGCATAGCGAAGAGGCTCACGATGCTGGCAACGCTTATAAAGGAGCTCGTCCCGCAGGTGATTGACGAGATGATAAAGCTCGATAATAACCACAAAAACATCGTGGCCGCGCACAGGGCGCATACGACGATGGCCCGTTCGGCTTCGCTCAGGGCAGGCTCCGAAGGCAGGAAGGCAAAGTGATTCCCGCAACTCATCAAGACGACCCCTCACCCCGGCCCTCTCCCTCGAGGGGCGAGGGTGAAAAGCGCAAGGACTTCCGAGCCGTCAAGCTCGCGCAGCTCTTCTGTGATGCGGAGGACCGGGGAATCGACAAGAACGATCTTCGCAACCTCATCGCGCCGGGCGTCATCGGCCACCGGTTGTCCGAGGCCACGGTTGGCGAGGTCATCGAGGTCATTAGACACATTGGAGGCCGCGTCACATCGTCCGTCATCCCTCGTCCGTCGTCCGTCGAGAATTTCAAGGACCGCTTCTCCGACCTTGGTTACCGCGACGGCATGGCCACACCAGCGCAACTTCGGAAGATCGAGGCCATGTGGATGAGCGTCTCAAAGATGCCTAATTACACGGCCAAGCAAAAGGCCTTAAAGGGCTTTTTAAAACGCATTACGGGCGTAGAGGAACTGCGGTTCATAGAGTCCTGGCAGGTGCAGAAAGTCATAAGGGCCATCGATAGTATGAAGCATTCGTAAGGAGGAACAAAAATGACAAGTCGTGAATATAAAAATCAGCAGCAAACGGAACTGAACGAGGCGGTCCCGGCCGCGATCATGCAAATGGTCCTGATCGTGATCATTGCAATCGCGATCGTGGTCTTCCTCTCGCTCACCACTGTGCATGCGGGAGAGACGCGTCTTTCAAACCTTGAAACGTTTCACACCATCAGCACGCTCGACAAGCTGCAGAAAACGCTCTATCTGACGGTACTGGCCGCGGTGGATTACCACCAGACCGTGCGCTCAGTGATCGATCAGCCCCTGAAATATCACGAGATGAACCCCGTCCTCGGCGAACATCCCTCGCGCGCCGCATTGGCGGTCTTTGGCACTGTCGGCATCGCGGCAACCGCGCTCATCAGCCGAATAGATCATCCGTTGGCGAGGATCGTCGTTGATTCCATCATCGCAACGGAGCAGGTGAATGTCTGGGAAAACGAACATACCATGGACCGCCGAACATCGATGCCGATCATGGTCGTATTTTCAATGAGCTATTAAGGAGCGTGGAATGAACGGAAGAGACAAGCGCAGACGGCTGAAAGAGCGCCAGGTTCGGGGTACCCTCAATAACGGCATTCGAGGGCAGGCTCCGTTGGTAGTTCGGAGTCAAACACCAAATCCCGCAGGCGTCCAGGTGCAACAGAAAGCAAGCGAGCCGGTGCACGGAAAATACTGCCGCGTCCGCAAGGCAAAGGTGGACATCACGGTCTGCACCGTGCAGTCAACCCGGACGCCGGATTTATGCAAGGGGTGCGAATGAATGAACCATGGAAAATAGACGAAGCCACCGCCATCGACGAGCTGCAGGCGCTCAGCAAAAACGCCAAGCGCTGGCTGGAGGACAGAATCGGGAACAACCTCGCATCAATAACCGGCTACTGCGCCATCGGCATGGTGCAGAAGGTCCCGGCGGTATCGGACAAGATGATTGAGGACTTTAATAAGATCGGCTGCTTTGAGTTGCAGAAGATCAGGGCGGGAAAGGAGGACAAGGCATGAAGGCCGAAGACGCGATGCAATACCTGACGATCGTCATCGTGCTTGCAATCATCATCGGGGGCCTTGCGTGGATCTACTATTCGGGAATAAAGGAGGCGTGCATATGGCTATAGTCCACATAACAGGAGAGATGCTGTACAGGATGCACCGGCTCAAGCGGGAAATGGCGGAGAAAAAGAAGCGCTCCGGGGCGAGACGATCGAAGTGGATCCTCTTGGCCGCGGCCGCGATGTACATTTTAATGAGGGGGTGATGGGATGGGTTGCGAATACAGAATAAACGGAAGAGGCACAAGGTCGTTCTGCTATGGTCAACGCTGCGGGTTCCTGCGATCACTGACCTGCACCGAGCGAATTAAATTTGAAAAGAGCATCGAGAAAAAAAAGAAGAAGGTCCGAACCGAGATTGCGGAGATGGACCGGAGCATGCAGGCGATGAGCAGGGAGATCGGGATCTGAAATATTGATGGACCCCCGATTGAATCCTTCGGGGGCAGGCTTTAGACGAGGGGGACGACGGACGATGGAAATGCAAAGCCCGAAGATGTTCACCTGCGAAAAGTACAACGTCACCATGCTCGCCTCGAAGGCGGCCGAGACGTGCGCAAAGAGGTTTGAGACATCGCTGCACGGCCACTTTCATAACTTTGACAAGTGCCGGACCTGCAAGCGCGGGGCGGTGTTGTATGAGGCGGGGAAACATAAGACCGAGGGACGAGAGACCCCCGATAAAATCCTTCGAGGGCAGGCTTTGGACGACGGACGTAAAGGCGAGACGAATCAGGCAAAAGCTGAAACGATACAAGCTAAAGGAGAAACGACAATGGCAACGAATGCGAAAGGCACCTGCAGCACAAAGGACTGCGGAAGGACTGTTCAAAAAGACGGTCTCTGCTACAAGTGCTACAAGGCGAAGCATGGATGTGCGCCGTATCCCGGACAGGACCACAAAAAAGGAATTGTAAAGGTGAAAGAAAAAACGAGATGCCACGGCAAGTCAGTCAGTCAGTCAGGCAGGATATCCCTCTCGTCCATCGTCCAAGCGAAGCGATCGTCCCTCATCTCTCGGAGGTTCAGTCCCCCGGCAGCATCGACTGGACAAAGTACCCCAGGTTGCATAGCCGCCTGATCACTCTGGCGCTGGGGAAAGTACTCGAAGAGATGGAAGCTAAAGCTTAGATTCAACCGTGAACCTTGAACCGCAACTAAAAGGAGCAAAACATGGCACGACTCAAACCAAAGAACAGCATCACCAGCCGCGCCCAGGCCGACGCGGCGATGTCGCAGTTGAACACCATCGATCAGAAGCTGGCTACCTGGGATCTCGATGAGGCAAACGCGATCGCGCGGATCCGCGAGCAGCACCAAAAGGGCCAGAGGGCATCCGGACGCCCCGGCCTCGAGGCGGAGAAGGCCCTGCTCGTCAAGGAACTTGAAGCTTGGGCGGAAGAGGATATGTCCACCTGGGGGAAGCGCTCCATCGAGACGGCCTTCGGATCTCTGGGCTTCCGCGTCGGCCAGCCGACGGTAACGCTCATCAAGAAGATAGCCAAAAAATGGGACGCCGCGCTCGAGCTGCTCACCCTTTATCACGGCGTATATGTGCGCGAGATCCCCGAGATAGACAAAGCCCAGATCCTCGCGGACAAGACGGCGGGTATATTGGATGAGCCGCGGCTCGCCGAGAGCGGCCTGGCCGTGAAGCAGGACGACGAATTCTGGATAGAGACCGCCGCCAGCAAAGACCTCGAGGACGCCGCGAAGAAACTGAGGGCCGCATGATGGGTATACAAAGCAAAAAAGAAAAGGGGCTTTGTGATCGCTGGAACAAATTGCACCCCATAGGCACGGCGGTCGTCGTCAAAAAAGATGAAGGGCACAAACTATTTACCATCACACGTTCAGAGGCCTGGCAACTCGGCTCAGGCACCGCGGTAATTTTGGTCGAGGGCATCAGCGGTGGATACAAGCTCACTCGAGTCAGCGCTCAGAGGGAGGCAGCATAATAATGGGCAAGGCAATGCGTGAACAGAGAATCCTCCTGAAGGCGGGATTCGCGCTTCTGCGCTACGACGTGGTGAATAAAAAAATATGGAAATGTTCCAGTCCCGGCTCATGGAAGGTGCTGAACAGGTATGAGACACAGACCGCCATGATGCAGGCCTGGAAAGCAATGATGGAAGACGAAAGGAATCTGGCAGGTTGATTCGCATCACAACTTTAGCTCACTTTATGAACCTTAGTCACTTTAGACACTGAAAGGGGTTACTCATGAGAGAACCAATCGATCGTAAATATGTTTTCTGCGCATTGAGTCAGGAGCACGCGAACAAAGAGCACAGCCACATGGACGCCATGGTATTCCTGGCAAAGGACAAAGCCCTGCCGGATGTGCTGATGTACTACCAGAATAAAAGCCAGGAACTTGGAGCGAGCGTTGAGCAGCTTGCGGGCATCGCGCTTCTGATCGAGCGCGTCCTTCGCTACCAGGTGGAACATCCGGAGATGGTGAAGGTTGCGGATGTAGACGTTCCGGACATGGCGGGGATCCTCGAGGAGAATGAGAAGTAAGACGATTGCGGATACTTCGACTTTGCTCAGTAGAGCTTTCGGATTGCGGAGTGCGGAATTAAATAACGGAGAAAGGAGAAAAGCCAATGTCGTATTCGCTGAATCAGAAGTGTTACTCGTGTAAGAAAAAACCGAAGTGCGTGGACGGAAATGTCATCAGCGCAGCGGTGTCGATTATACACTCGCTCGGCCAGGAGAAGGGCCATCTCGGCGGCGGCTGCGTGACTCACGACTGCTCGAATTACGAGTCTGTGAACGCTACACCGGCAGGTGCGGAAGCAAAGACAAGCTAAAGGCAGAAATACCCCACAGTGTGGGGTATAGATCCGTGATGCGGATCCTGATGATGGCCGAACAAACTCAAATTCAAATAGACTTCACCGATCGCAAAGCGCCGATCCTCACCCAGGAGGAACACATTGTGTGGTCCGCCATCAGGGACCGGCTCGGCCGCGATCGCGCATTACTCGGCACGGTCATAGCCGAATGCGCCGGAATCGACTACGTCACCGTGCGCGCGATTATCAGCCACCTGGTAAATTTTCATGGCTGCCTCATAGCATCTTGTTCTCGCGGCTATTATGTCCCCGTGACGCCCGATGAAGTACAAACCTCCACCAGAAGCCTGCGGCACCGGGGCATCATGATTCTTCTGCGGGCAGCCAGGCTCCAGAAGAGCAGTATCGAAGATGTGTTTGGACAGGCAAAGTTGGAATTGGAGAAGGCATGTTAGATGAACTGGAAAAAGGGAAAACAGAACCTCTCATTCGGCCAAAGTGCGCGGCTGAAGATGAGCACGATTGGGATATCGAGTACGCAACGGAGAATGATATAAATATAGTTTGTCATAAATGCCATGAGTGGCGTAGCTATTGTCGTGAGCTTTAGCAGCGCGGGCGGAGAATGGGGCCAGCTGACCCGCAACGAGGAAGGGACGGGATTATGAGCGATAAACCTATAAAGTTAATGATAGTAGGATACGCATACGAAAGAGAATCAGCACTGATAAGGGCAATACGGCAAGCTCATAAGCCCGGCACTGACGACGCGGGTCAAGTCGGGTCGAGCGGTTTGTTGGTGCCCGCTTCCAAGGGCATCAACGCGACACCCGACCGTTCCACAGCTGGCCCCATTGGTTGCCCGCAGGACTCTAAAGAGCAAAGCGCGGGCGGCGTGTGTTCGCACTGCGGATGGCCATGTTGTACCGATGAGGAATTGGAATGGCATGAGGCACGGCCAATTAGATAGCCGCCCGCTCCTTGCGGGCAACCAACGCGGCGCTGACGCGCCGAGCGCAGCGAGGACGCTGTCGAGCGTCCTGGTTAGCTGGGGGTTGAATTTGCAGTATCCTCTTTGGACAGACAGAACATTGGTATGGTTCTCCTGCGGCGCGGCATCAGCAGTAGCGGCGAAGATTGCCATTAAAAAGGCAACGTTGCCCGTTGAGGTGCTGTACTGCGACACGCTGAAGTATGAACATCCGGACAATATGCGTTTTTTGGAAGAGGTGCAGGACTGGATAGGCCAAGAGATCAAGATTTTAAGGTCTTCACGGTATGCCGACATTATGGCGGTATTCCGAGGTGAGCGGTTTTTGCGAGGGCCACTCGGCGCACCTTGCACAAGAATCTTAAAGCGCGATGTCCGGGTAGCCTACTCTTCACCGGGAGATCAACACGTACTCGGATTAACGGCAGACGAAACGAAACGCATAGAGCGCTTTGAGATGGAAAACCCCGCCGTGTGGCCCGAGTGGGTTTTGCGAGCCGAGGGGATAACCAAGGCCGATTGCTACAAGATTCTGACCCAGGCGGGAATAGAGCTCCCGGCAATGTACCGGCTCGGATACCGGAACAACAACTGCATCGGATGCGTAAAGGGCGGGGCCGGGTACTGGAACAAGATTCGCCGGGATTTTCCCGAAGCCTTTGACCGGATGGCCGCACTGGAACGGTACTTAGATCATGCGCTGAACCGGCTAAAAAAGCGCCCTGTATTTCTCGACGAATTGCCGAAAGACGCGGGACGTTTCGAGGATGAGGATATTGAGTGCGGGACATTGTGCGTGATGGAAGAAGTATACAGCTAACGCGGAATTGACCGCCCTTGTGCGGTCGAATGACTGGTTTAATCCGGTCATTCGGAAAGGTGGAATATGCAGGTAGCGATTCGGCTGATACTTACTGGTGTTCTCGTTTATTTTGTTTGGTGCGAAACCGGATGGGCCACAGCAACAGCTATTGGTTTAATTGCATTAGGGCAGGAATTGACATCCTATACGATCAAGAAAATACTTGAGTCAATATAAAATTGCTCGCAAGGATTTAACGCGCGGATGAGTCGCGCAGCGAAGCGGAGTCACGCCGTGGCGTGATCCGCTGGTTGAGACGAGCGCCGGAAAAATTACAATGACCCTTCATTCAACCATCCAACGATACATAGATCGCCTGAAGGCAAAGAAGCCCACGGCGGATCCCGACAGCCGCCGCCTCTGGCAGGGCCTCGAGGTCGCCAACATCAACGCCTGCTGCAACGCCATGCGCCATGCGAAGGCACAATGGGGCATCACCCGGCTGGAGCTCACCTACGAAGGAATCCCTGTGCAGAAAGTCGCCATCAACTACTGCCCTGAGTGCGGAAGGAAACTATCATGAGCACATTAACCAAAGAACAGTGGGCGGAACTCGAGAAGAAGCTGAATTATCCATGGGACTCCGCGAAGCTTCTAATCGATGGGTATAACATTACGCTCATCGTTCATTTTTTAAAGGCGCTTCGAATGGAGATCTGCGTCTATGTAGACGGCTATTTAAAAGTCGAATACGTCACACACGATTGCGAGGAGCGCCGCCGTTTCTATCGAGCGACCATCAGAGACATCATGCCTGTTAAAATGCGGAAACAGAGTGAGAAGATAAGAAAGAAATTAGGACTTGAGCCGACAACGTACACAACATACTCCTGGGGCTGGACATCCTTCGCGGCGTTGCGTCGGCACCTGATCAAAAACAACGAAAGCATCGAACTCAAAGCGGGGGCAGCATGAGCAAAGAAACAATCTCCGATCGTCAGCGCGTGCGCGAGGAACTCGACTGGATCCTGGACTTGAAGCGCCGCGAAGTCGAGCAGGTCATGAAGTCCCAGACCAACCGGGGAGAAGATCTCTCCATGAAAATGATCTATGAGGACTGCGGCATCGAGACCTGCATCAAACTCTGGCGAAAGCTCCCGCGCATCTCGCTGCACATCAGCGAGCGGCCGCTCAACGAGCTCCGGAGACTATACGTCCGGCAGCACTTCAACGCCGAAGACCCAGACAACTGCATAAAGACCCTGGCCATAAAGCTCGGCGTATCCGAACAGTTCGTCTACGAGGCCCTGGGCGCGGACGAGAAGGAAGACCCGCGGCAAATGAAACTGCTGAAGGACGATGGACGATAGGACCCCCGATTAGATAATTCGAGGGCAGGCTTTGGACGAGGAGGAGTGATGGTAAGGAAGAAAATCGACAGAAAAGACAAACGCTGCCACCTTGATTTTGTCTGGCTTGCCGATGGCGAATATACGCACCTCTGCGCGCTGATGGAAGAGAAGCAGGTCCTCCACTGGATCCAGGAGCTGAACCTCTATATCGGATCCCACGGGAAAGATCCCTATGAGAGTCATTACTATACAATACAGGTTTGGGAAAGACGCGCGAAGGCCGGAAAGACGAAGGACCCCCGATTAGATCCTTCGGGGGCAGGCTTTAGACGAGGGACGCGGGACGCGGGGGCAAAGTATGCGGCCGATCGGATCATCGAGGAATTGAAAAATCCTCAGGAATCAATGCCTCGCCGAGAGGGAAACGAGAAAGTTTGGAGTGCAATATATGCAGTCTGTATCGCACGCAAAACGACCTGGCCAAAGCTGCAGGCTTGTCTCAAGGAAAACCCTGACGAAGAAGCGAAAATCCACGCGGAGATTGTCAAGGAGTATAAGCCATGAAAGATATTGAACCCTTCCTGGTACCAGAAGGTTCGGTCAGTCCCGGTGGAAAATCCGCAATTGGCATACGAGTTGACGGCCATGTTATCGCGTGGTGCATTGGGAGTGGCGAAAACCTCCGAGATGCAAAGGCGGCCGCCCTGCGGAATATCCGCATTGTTTTGTCACGGCTGCGAAAGCTTGATCCGCAGATTACGCAGATAGACGCAGATAAAAGTTTGAGGTATAATGCAGGCGGGTATAATTTAAACCAAGGAGATCAAATATGAAATGCAAACGATTTGCCATTTTTATACTACTCACCCTCACCACGCTTCTCTCCGCATGCAGCACGTACACCCCTCCACGGTATTCTATCCTCGCTGACAACAATGTGCAGCTGAAGCAACTCGGCATTAAAGATATCGCAGTGGGGACCTTTATCGGAGATCCGGAATTCAATGAACGGTGCAGGGCTGCGGGAGAGCTTTTCCCTCCGGACGGCCTCACCTATGCCGCATATATTCAGCGGGCTTTTGCCGACGAGCTGAAGATGGCGGGCATATACAATGCCGACTATCGGGTCAAGATCTACGGCTCTCTTGACAAACTCAGTTTTTCGTCTTCTCAAAATAACATGACCGGCTACTGGGACATAAGCATCACCCTCACGTCGTCTACCAGAAAAATGATGAAGGTATCGGAGCATTATAATTTTGCGAGCGGATTTGAAGGGGGATTGGCCTGCAAACAAACAGCTGAAGCGTTCGCTCCCGCGGTGCAGGAGCTGATCTATAACGCGGTGTCATCCGTGGAATTCAGAGAACTCGTGCGGTAGACGCTTGGAGTGTAGGCGACGCTATAAATATGAAAGCCCTTCTCAATGCATCGAGAAGGGCTTTAAAATTGCCGTTGAACGCCGTTTATTGCCCTTTGAAAAGGTAGCTCATCAACACCAATTTGATCTCTCCAATATCCCTCGCCGTGAGCGTCCGCACCGGCCGCGCCGGGATATGCGCTTTATGCCCCCGCCCGGCATCGCCCCCCGTCTCATGGATCCGAGCGGTCGGCCAGTTGCTGCCGACCTTTGCGCTGTTCCGATCAGAACTTTTTGTCCAGCTCTTCGCGAGGCGGCCGCTTCTTTGTAATATTTTGCCCGGCCACTTTCCCATCTTCTCCCGCTGCTTTATGGTCCCGGCCGCCAGCGCCGGCCAGCGCGGTCTACCTTCCCGCTCGAAGTTCAGCTCGACGGCCCCGGCCATGATACCCGCGATCTTCCGCATCGCCGGGGCAAGGTCGTCCCCGCGCTCCTGGAGCTGCTTCAGGAGCTGATGCGCCTCATCGTCAAAGATGCTGATGTCAAAATTTTTCATCTCCGAACTCCGAACTCCACGCTCCGAACTGTGTTCCTCCCTACAGCCCCGCTATGTCTTTATCATAGCGCGCCAGGTCCGGCGTCCACACCACCTTGCCGGGGTTATAACTCCATCCCGCCCCCGTCGCCGTCTGTCCGTTCGTTCGAGGATCCGTGTAGACCGCCACCGTGCCCATCTCCCCGGTCTGTCTTGAGACAAGCACGTCCGTTTCCGATATCCGTCCCTCGGATGTCTCAGGAATAAGCCCCATGCGCTTCACATCGCGCTCTGACAGAGCGCGTGTGCGGCAGCGTCAGCCCCAGTCGTTCGGCGGCCAGAAAGAGTCCCAGAATGGATCGTCGTAACGAAACACCTTGCCGTTCAGCGCGGCATGGCTCGGTCGGGTCTTGGAATCCATTACCGCCACATACTGGAACCACGGCCGGTCGTCCGTGTTCTCCATGTACTCTTTCCATCGCCCGGACATATATGACGTGGACATGTTGGTATCGTAAATCGTTTGCAATCTCCAGGCAGATCCCAATTGGACGCTCGACACTACGCCGTCGGCGTCAATGATCTCGGACTTGCCCCACCAGCCCAGGGCTTTCAGCTTCGGTTCAAGATTTTTCTGAAAGTCCCGCAGCATCATGCCGTCATCGAGCGCCTTCTGCAACTCGTCCCTGATCGTCTGAAGAACATCAAGCCGCATTGCCTTGGCCACGGTGAACGAGAGAGACTGCGCCTCCTGCCAAATCTCCTGCCAGTCCCAGGAGTAGGCGTAGCCCTTGCTCTTGAAATATTCGATCGCTTGCTCAGGGGGCAGGCCGATGGCGTAGAGGAGATCGACATCGCTTGCGGAAAAGTCGATGGACGATGGACGATGGACGATGGACGAAAAAGGCGTGGCTCCGCAGCCGGGGCAACCGTGGACCCGTCTCAACAGCGCCAGCCTATTTTTCAGCGCGAGGTTCATTAGAGATTTGCGATCACTTTAAACTCGCTGATGAGTGTGTGCCAAGAGCCTGCCGGCAGAGTTACAAAAGCCTGCAGCTTCCATATTCCTGTCGCGTTAAGATCGCCGGACACCGAGAGATAATATATTTGCCCGTCGCCCCCGGTGCTCTCGAAGGCTGCGTCCTTTTCAACCACGGTGTTGTCCGGCTTTTTAAAGATGATCTTCTTCACGGTCGCGCCTGATATGTCAAGGGGCACTCCGTTTTCGTTGACCGTCACCAAGAACTTCGTACCGATGTCGTTTAAATGCACTTCTTCCGTCATAGGTCCACCTCCAGTGCTACAGTCTTTACCAGCCCGACGCTTTGCGGGCACGCGCGGATGATTGCGCCGTTCACAATATCGCGCGTCGCCATTTCGCCGTCGAGGTCCATGCCTCGCGACAGAGTCACGCTGAAATTAATTATGTCATTGCTCAAGGTCCATCTCCATTGCCCGTCAAATCTCCAGAGCGAACGTTTTGACGCTTAACGCGGGCTCTCCTCCCACACCTAATTTCAGAGTCATGCTTTTTTGCTCATTCATGTTGATCGGAAATTCACTTGCAACAAGCCCGGCCTTGCTTACCCGAACTCGATGCGGCGTGCATGCGGTGGTCGAGTTGTTGTACTTTTTCAGGTTCAATTCAACCATGCCATTCGCGTCAGTCGTGAATGGGCTCCCGGTCATTTCTGTCTGCACTCCCGTACTTTGATTAATTTCCCAGACATTCACCAGCGCGCCCTCTATCGGAACCTCAGCCGGGGGATTTGCACCATTAAAACCTGAAACCACCTTGAGGCTGAGGGGATAATCAATGTACCGATAACACCCAGATGCCGCCGCCGCTATTTGGTTAATAGTCGCGTCCCATTTAGGGTTTCTGAGGGTACACGTGGCGTTTATCATGGTAAAGAGTGCCGCACTCACGGCAGCACTCTTCTGAAGGTTTTTAATAACCACATTGGCATTCATTAACAACACCGGTGCAGAGTGAGATGACAGTGTGTTGTCTGTAAAAATTGTAGGTGCGATAAGCATTTGAATCATTTTGTTCTGGAACGTAGTCCCGGTGATAACGTCCGGAGCATTTGTCTGACACATAATCAGATAATTAATAATACAATTACAAACCTCTGACCCTCCACCGAGCAGACCCGCAACTGTGTTTGTGCTGAAAAAAGAACTGCCATACATCAGGTGTTTTGTTTTAGCCGAGCCCCCTGTAGTTGATGTGGGAGAGTACCCCAACACAACACACGAAGCCGATGTTCCATAATTGTCAGTCGTCTTTTGTCCCCATCGGAATATGGATACAAATCCTTGCGTGGATTTATTTTGAAACGAACCAAGTGAATTATTTTTGTTGGATATTATTTCATTCTCGCTGGAGAAGGTATAATTAGCGTCAGCGCATTCAAATTCAAAATTTTTAACATCACAGACGAACAATGACTTGCCGCTGGCCAGCGTTGTCTTGACTAACAGGCTGCCCACCGTCGCATCGTCCGCGGCGTTCTGCATGGTCCAGTTCTGGTTCGTGACCGTGACTACAATGTTCGGACTCACGCCTGACTTTGCAAAACTCATGGGAGGGCCTTTAACTCCTGGCCAGTTGTCATTCTACCCCACGCTTCAGCCACAAAGATCGCCCGCGAAAGCCTTTCCTCCAGGGCAGAGGAGTCCATGTCAGGGTAGGCGGTCACGAGATCCTTCATGATGTCCTCGTAACTGGTGCCCTTATTAATGAGATCAATAACCGGCTTTAAAACGCCTTCAGCCTGCCTTTGAAGATCCTCCGCGCTCAGGGAATCGAGTGCGTCATCGAGTGCGGATTGCGGAGTATGGAGTGCGGAATTGGGAGAGACAAATTCAACGACGGCATCGAGGATACGCCGAAGCAATCCCCCCCTCACCCTACCCTCTCCCTCAAGGGGAGAGGATGAGAACTGCGCGGGCGCGGGCTGTTGTACTGGCAGTCCACTCCGAACTTCCAACTCCGCACTCCGCACTTCCGGCACAGCCGGAGCTTCCTCCAGATCCTCATCCTCCAGGGCATAGCCCTTCTGGTAATATTTTTTTGACAAGCGAAGTTGTGACATGCCGAGCGCCGTGGTCAACTTCTCGTCCCGCTCCGCAAGCTTCGTGTCCACGTCCTCTTCTTCGTACATGATGAAGCGCGGCCGGTCGGAACGTTCCGCGAAGTTGTATTCGCAGATCCAGTCGATCAGCGTGTTCATCGTGTCCTCGACCATCTTCTGATCATCGTCGCCGAGGTTCTCTCCCGTGTCGCCGGCGGTATCCTCGCCGCCCAGCTTGCCCGGCGTGCTCTCCGCTCCTCCCGAGTGGCCCAACAGCGCCACATTGATCTCGCCCGTGCACGCGCGAATGAGTTTGTCGTACAGATCGGCCGAGCCCGTGTTCTTCGTCTCCGGGATCTCCACCGAGGCATCGTCCGGGATCACGGCGATCGCATCCTGCACCATCTGCTCGAGCCGGTCGGCGAAGGCGTCGGTCTCCGTCTGGTTCGTCCCGCGCGGCTGTTTACCCACGATGAACGGCATGCCGAATTTTTCCGTGAACGTCACCCAGAACTTGTATCCGCCCTTGCGAAACGTCACCGGCCAGAAGCACGACGACAGGATCGCGTCGCCGTAGGGATTCTCGTAATCAGCATCGTTCGAGGCCACGAGGAATTTTTTCTCCGGAAGCGCGATGCCGTTGTAATTATCCTTTGTGCGGAACTTCAGCTCGTTGTTTTCGTCGTACACGAACCATTGCTGCGGTTTACCGACGACGTCCTTCGGCGTCCAGCTCTGCACGTCCCACATCACCTCGAGCGGCTGGTTGCCGAACAGCGGCGCGTTCAGAATCTGGTTGACCATCCTCCGGACCGGCAGCCTGTTGAACAGGTCCGTGATGAACTTCGTCTGACGTGTTTGCGCCTTTCCCCGGTCTATTTCCCAGAGCAGCTTCTTCGTTCGCGCCTTTCGGCTGGTGATGCATCCCCGCACGATCGGATCTGCCCGGAGTTCCTTATATATGGTGATGTCCTTCCCCATCTTTTTGAGCACGGGGTCCGGATTCGGCAGAAACATGCCGATCGTATAGAAGTCGATCGACCGCTGCCGGGTCGCGATCTCGGAAGACAGAGAGCCGACCTTGTCCACGGCGGAGAAGTTCCTGAATTCAGTTGGTGATATATAAAGACCTTTTTTCATGATGTGCCCCTTTTGGCATTACGTTTGCATTGTTCTCATTTGGTACCCTCTACCCTTGAGGGAGAGAGCGGATGGTGAGGGGTGTTTTTGTTCATTCCCGTCCCCAATACACCAAAAATCTAACTGAGCCGCCCCAGACTACCCCTGAATTGCCGTTTAACTCCGTTCAATTCCAGTTTTACTGCCGGGCATCGACCAAGGACACCCCGAAACGCTGGATTTGGCTCCTACGCATTCACAGGGGGTAGTCCCAAAGTGAGCTTTTCCCCACTCCGAACTCTGAATTCCGCACTCCGCACTATGCATACCCCTTCATCATCCCCACGGTCTCTCGTTTTCCCCGTGTTGCCATTCCGGCCGGACCCGAGTTTTTGCTTCTCGCCTGGACACATAGCGCCTTGGCCCAGAAAGCATCGGCATGTCCGATCTGCTCGGTGCGGTCTGCGTCGAACCGATGATGCCCGGTGGAAGTCGTCTCCTTTTTCACGCTATGCAGGCTCTGGCGGATCCGCTGCTCGGCCGGGATCCGGTCCTTCCGGTCCTCGAAGCTTTTTTTGATGCCGTTGGCCATAGCTTCTTTGTTCGCGTTGCTGAAGTCGATGCCCTCGACGCGGCTTGCGCCGAAGCGTTCCTGCGCACGTTCGGTGATCTGCTCGCCGATGCCGGTCTTGTCTATGCACGCCCGCCGGAACTTCCGCAGCTCCATCAAGGCGAAGAGCACATTCTCCTGTACGCCGAAGGCCTGCTTCTTCAGCTCGATCTCCGCGCGGGTGTAATACAGATTAGCCTCTTCTTCATCCAGCCAGATCACGGCAAGGTCTCGGTGCCTCGCAACGTCGAACCCTATATAGAGGTCTCCGGTAAACGGAACCTCGGCAGCCAGCCAATCCGGCTTGAATGGAGGCGGGCGCTTGTCGGCCTTGTGCGCGTCGTGATGCGCGATCGCCTCGGCGAGCAGCCGGTCCACCCAGGAGGGGTCCGCCATGATCCGCGAGTCTTCCACGGTCTCAATGAGATCGTAGGTAAGCCAGGCAGTGGCCTCATCCAGGAACGCGACCATGTACTCCTGCTCCCAGGCCTCGTCGTCGCCCAGGCCGAGCCGCAGATCCTCGGGCTCGATCTTCGCGCCCTCGTCATCGAACAGTTCCAGACCCATGGCCACGGCGTCCATGATCGTGACATTATGCTTTGACCAGCCGCCGCGCTGGTCCGGCGCGTCGTATGCCTCGCCGGCCCAGATCTGCTTCGTCAGCCCGGTCCATATCTCATAGAATTTGTTTTTCTTGCCCTGCGGCGTGGACACGATGCGGATCTTGTACCCGCGCGTGATGGACGGATAGAGCGCCTTCCATATAGCGCGGGAGTCTTTGTGCATGGCAAACTCATCCAATAATAGATTGGCGCTCCAACCGCGCGCCGTGTCCGGGTTCGCGGGTAATCCCAAAATGCGAGACCCGTTCGGGAACTTGATCTCGAGCATCTTGTATTCGGTCTTGTCCTCGGCTTTGAAAACCTCGGTCGCTTCCTCGATGGCCGCGTTGATCGCCCGCGCATGCATAGCGGCCGTGCGCATCAGCTCTTTGCTTTGTCGTTCCCCGGCCGAGAGAAACACCCAGGTGGTGCGCGGCTTCTCGAAGCAATCGAACACGGCTTCAAGAGAACAGATAAAGGACTTTCCGCCCTGGCGCGTGAACTTTCCGATCTTGAGGCGCGACTTGTCCAGTACCCATCGTTTCTGATACTCGGTGAGCTTTACGGGTGGATCCACACGGGACTGTGAGTTGAGCGTCTGCGCCGGCTGCTGCTTGTTCGTCTCGATGAAGGCTTTTGCTTTAGTGGGCGTCGGCGTGGCCCAGGCAGGCACCGCTCCGACAATGAGCAGCAGCCCCGCCGAGAGCAGCAGGGTCAGGAGCCAGCGTTTCATGTTGGAGGTTTTAGAATTCACGTTATTTCAATCCATACAACGCATGCTTGATGTGGTCCAGCAGCTCCGGCGAATAGAGCTTGTCGAGCTTCTCCTTCTGGTCCGGTGAGTCGTCCTTGATCTTCGGTGTGCCGCCGTATTTATCGGAAGCGACCAGGAGGAGAAGCCACCGCTTAATATTTTTAGATGTCGGGTTTGCTTTGACCTCGTTGAAGAGCTGATTCTCAAGCTCAATTACCTGTGTTTTGCGATCCACGTTATGGTCGAGAAAGGCCTTTCTCTTTGCGTCCCACTCAAACTGTTCCTTCCAGTTGTAGAGCGTTTTGCGGCTGACCTTACCTTCGAAAAGTCCGACAATGGAGTCAAGGCCCAGGCCTTCTTCCACGTAATTCCGCCGGGCATCCGCCTCATAGATCGCCAGTTTAGCCATTGAGCGCGGTCTCCATTTTTTGGATCTGTTTCTTCAGCTCGCACATTTCGACCCAGAGGCAGTCAAGCGCCTTTGATGTTTCCCGGTAGGTAAGCATGGGAAGCGTGGTGTAATCCATGATCGATGGATCGAGCATTTCGCGCAACTCCATCGTGTACTGCTCCGCAAGCAGGTTCTTTTCCGCCAGCCGGCGGTTTGCATCGGCGATCTTAGCGCGCAGCAGCTGATTGCTCATCCCCGTTTCTCCTTTTGTGTCAGCTGGGAAAATTCCCCGAACGGACATTTGATCGGAATGCCGAGCTTGACCTCCATGCGGGACAACGTGCCGGTCAGAAGGGATATCGTTTCCTGGTTGTCTATCTGGATCAGGCGGCTCTGGTCCTGGTTTGCCTTTAACAGCCCGATCAGCAGCTGCGTACTCTCGTTATATTTTTCGAACGCCAGCTTCGTGGTCTCGTTCTGACTGGTAAGCTGAGCAGTGAATAGAGTCATCACCTCATCGTTTTTCTGCTTGTCTTTTCTCGATTGGAAGATAATCACAATCAGCATGATCACGCCGATGCCTCCCTGCGTCGCCGCCGGAAGAATGCTGCCGATGTCCGGCCATACGGCCTGTTGTGCATGAGCAGGAGTGGAAAACAGCTCCGGGGAAAGCAGCAGAAAAAATGCGAATGACAAAATGAGCAGTGGTACGCGGCGAAAAATGAAGTACATGGGGCCTCCCTGGTTTTCCCTTTCAACGATGGATTTGCCGTGGCAAATCTACTCCGTCTTCATTCTTTTTGTCCCTTAAACCGTTTATGGGACGCAGCACAATATTTGTGGCAATCTGCAAACATCAAGATGCACTTTAGCGCACGTTAGATCACTTTATGAATTTTAGTCACTGATTTTTTCGGAGGCGCCTCATGAAATGGATCCCGTTCTTCAAAACCGGCAAACACATCGCCGCGAACAAGAGTGAGTTCGACGCCACGTCGGAGAAGCTCGACAAAATCCTCGAGATGAACAAGGGACGCGAGATGCCGATCGCCATCGGCCATCCGAAGACCAGCTCTCCCGCATGGGGATGGGTCGATGAGCTGAAGCGCGTGGGCGATGTGCTGTATGCAAGGCCCAAGATGCTCGTGGCCGAGTTCGAGGCCATGGTAAGGAAGGGCATGTTCAAAAACATCTCCGTCTCAATGAACCCGGACCTCACCATCCGCCACATCGGGTTCCTGGGCGCGACGCCCCCGGCCATCGAAGGCCTGCAGGCGGAGTTCAACGCGGATGAAAATGCTCTGGTCGTGGAATTTTCCATGTCCGAGGCATACGCGCTGAACGATGTCGGCGCAATATTTCAGCGCCTGCGCGATTGGATGATAGAAAAGTTCGATCTCGCTACCGCCGACACGGTCATTTCGCAGTGGCAGATCGACAATCTCAAGACCGTTGCTCCGGACGATGCCGCGCCGGCGCAAACAGCATATTCAAAACCTGAAGGAGGAGACACTATGCCGAAGACAGTACAAGAGTTGGAAGCCGAGCTCGCGGCCGAGAAAGCGAAAACCGCCGAGTTCAGCAAGAGCACGGAAAAAGTCACACAGCTCGAGACGGAATTGAAGACGGAGAGAAAAAAGAACCAGGTCGCCGAGTTCAGCGCATTCTGCGCGAGCGATGAGATGAAAAAGAAGATCTCGCCGGCCATGAAGCCAATGGTCCTTGACTTCATGCAGCTCCTCGCCGGCACGGAGACCTACGAGTTCTCCGCACCTGAAGGCAAGAAGGAGAATAAGGCCCCGGTCGAAGCGTTCAAGGAATTTGCGAAGGCGTTCCTGCCCGACATCATCACCACGGAGGAGCTGGCGACAAAGGGCAAGGCCTCGGACACCGGCGATATAAAAACGAAGCGCGAGGCGGCGGAGATGGAGTTCAGCAAGGCGAACCCCGGAATGACCTACGCCCAGGTTGTTTTGGCCGTCTCAAAGGACAAACCGGAGTTGTACTCCGAGAGATAGCCGTAATGCGTTCCAAACAAACATTGAAAATCAGAAAATTTAAATTCAAGAAAAAGGAGATCAATATGAAAAAGTTGAAGCGGCAACTCGGCACCTGGGGTTTGATCTTTATGTCACTCATTCTGCTCGTGGTGATCTGTGGCCTGATGCTTGCGGAGCCGAAGGGCATGGCAGCCATGCCGCTGATGCTGCTCGTCGGCATTGCGATAATTGCCATCGCGCAGCGTGGAACGCGCCTCGGCATTCACGGCGCGATCGGCGCGACGGCCGACACTCTCAAAATGCTGTTCTCCGGCGCCGCGGTGCCCACAGCCTTTACTATTGCAAAATACGGGTCCGACGACGATCACGCCATACTCTCTACCGGCGCGACCGACAATCTCATCGGTATTTTTCAGCATACCGCCGCAGCTGCCAATGCTGAAATGTCCATCATGCTCACAGGCATTTCTGATGTCGTCTATGGCGGGGTGGTCACTCGCGGGGACCCGCTCACGTCCGACGCGAACGGCAAGGCCGTGAAGGCGGTCTCAGGCCAGAGCATCATCGGCACCGCCACCAAATCCGGCGTGTTGAACGACCTCGGAACGGTCATCCTCAGCCAGCAGGTGCTCGGGGCGAACCAGGGAGCGGACGGCTTGACGGTCAAGGGCGTGCTCCGGGTCGACTACAATTTCGACATCCACGGCGGCGCGATCGGCGCGATCCCACTCGGCGTTACGCTGCCGAACAAAGCCATCATCCAGCGGGGCTACGGCGACATCATCACGGCGTTTACCTCCACGGGCGGCACCGGGACAATCGCACTCGGCGCGAATACGGCCGTCGATCTACTCGCGGCCGTTGACGCCGACACGCTGGCCAACCGGTTTGAATTGATTCCGACCGGTACCGCGGCGAACATGGTGAAACTGACCGCTGCGCGGGAGATCGCCGTGACCGTGGCCACGAACGCGATCCTGAGCGGGAAGGCCGTGTTCTTTCTCGAGTACGTGATCAGCGACTAAACCCTGCATGGCGCATGGGGTCCCTTTACTCCATGCGCTCTGCTCTAATGCCAAATTAAGGAGGACACACTATGCCGCCCCTCAGCTCTATGCATGTAGACTCGGTCCTGACGAACCTTTCGATCAAGTACCGCAACGACGAAATGATCTGGCCGCTGGTCATGCCCGTCGTGAAGATGAACAAGCGCTCGGACATATTTTTCACCTACAACAAGGCCGACAGCTTCAAGGCCGTGGATGATTCCATGGGGCCTACCGGCCTTGCGAACGAGATTGACTGGGGCGTGGCGACGGACAACTACTCCGTCAAAGACCATGGTCTCGGCGATTGGATCCCGCAGGCCATGATCGAGGAAGCGGACAACCCGCTTCAGCCCGAGATCGACACGAACGACTTTCTGAACCTCTGCCTCGACGTGGCCCAGGAGAAGCGCGTGGCCGATAAGACCTTCGCCGCGGCCACCTATCCCGCGGGCAACAAGATACAGCTGGCCGGCAACGACCAGTGGGGCGGGTCCACCGACGATCCGATCGCCGATATCGAGACCGCGATCGAGACCTGCTTCCAGCGCGCCAATACGCTGGTATTCGGCCTCGACGCCTGGATCATCTTCCGGAAGCTCCCCGAGATTGTGACGGCCATCAAGGCCATGGCGGGCGTAACCCTGGACAGCGGCCGCGTATCGGCCGCCGACGTGGCCGCCTTCTTCGAGGTGGACCGTGTGCTCATCGGCCGCTCGCGGTACAACACGGCGAAGCCCGGCCAGGCAGCGAGCTACAGCCGCCTCTGGGGCAAGCACATGGCCGCGCTGCACATCGCCAAGTCGCCCGGCGTGAAGTCGATAACCTTCGGCCTCACGGTCAGCGAGATGCTGCGCACCACGTACCGCGATTTCGACGGCAAGCGCGGCACCAAGGGCAGCCATTACATTCGCCCGGCCTGGAACAGCGACGAGAAGATCGTCGCGAGCGACTGCGGTTATTTTATCGAGACTGCGGTAGCGTAGCGCGGCATAGCCGCACAAGTTCAAAAAACAAAATGCCCTCCTCTTTTACCCTCTCCCCTCGAGGGAGAGGGTAGGGTGAGGGGGCTTATAAGGAGACAGATCATGCCCAAATACACCGTGGTAGACGGCCACAAAAAGTACAACGGGAAAACGTACGCGCCCGGAGATCAGATCGAGACCACGCCGGACATCGCCGCGCAACTGCGGCTCGTGCCGGTTGAGGATGCGCCGCCCGCCGATCTGCCGAAGAAGATATCCGCCGATGAGGCGATCGCCGCGATCGGGAAGTGCGCCACCGTTGAAGAGGTGAAGGCGTTCTTCACCAACGAGGACCGAGTCACTGTAAAGGACGCGGCCAAGGCAAAGATCAAGGAGTTGAACGCGGCCGCAAAAGCCGCGGAGAAGAAATAAGCCATGCCCTATTCGGCAGACACGGACCTCACCAACGACATCATCACTCAGACGGAGCTCGTCCAGCTCACGGACGATGAAGGCCTGGGCGCGGTGAACGCGCAGCGCACGGCAGCCGCCAGGGCGCGGATCGACGAACTGATCGACGGGCACCTGCGCGCGGGCGGCTACACCCTGCCGCTGGCCGTAACGCCTCCGATCCTGAAGAGCCTCTCGCTCGACGGTACGGTCTATTACCTCTGGGAGCGAAAAAAGAAGCACAACATGCCCGACGGCATGAAGGAAAAAATCAAGGGGATCATGGCGCTCCTCGGCAGGATCCAGAAGCGCCAGATCCTGATCGGCGCCGATGCGGCGGTTGAAAGCCCCGCGGGGAATTACAAAACGAACAAGACAAGCGAAGACCGGGTTTTTACGAAGGACAAACTCGACACGTATTAACAACGACAGACGACGGACGATCGCTACGCTAAGACGACAGACGAAACTGAAAACTGCTTTTGCGTCCCTCGTCCATCGTGCACTACCATCGTCCATCAGATTCTAAAGGAGACTCACCATGGCAACCGGCACGGTTAAGTGGTTCAACGATCAAAAGGGCTTCGGCTTCATTACCCAGGACGAGGGCGAGGATGTATTCGTCCATTTCTCGGCGATCGAAGGCGACGGCTTCAAATCGCTCAGGGAGGGTGATCGCGTGGAGTTTGAGGTCGCACATGCACCAAAGGGTCTCTCGGCAAACAACGTGCGCGTGATCTAACAATTTTAAATTTTCAATTTTCAATCTTCACTTTCCAATGGAGCACAGCGACATGGCAGACTTTCGTCCAGCAGTCGAAAAGATCCTCGCCTATGAGGGCGGCTACGTCAACGACCCGGATGATTACGGCGGCGAGACGAACATGGGCATCAGCCGGCGCGCCTATCCGAATCTCGACATCAAGGCCCTCGATAAAGAAACCGTCGTCGGCATCTACTACCGGGACTACTGGTGCAGGTTTCAGGGTGATAAGATCGCGTCCCAGGCCGTGGCCATGGAGCTCCTCGATTCCGCCGTCAACATGGGCTGGTGCCGATCGGTAAAGTTTTTCCAGGAGGCGCTGAACCTGTTAACGGGCGCCACGCTTTTGATCGACGGACTCGTCGGCCCAAAGACGATAGATAAAGCGAACGCCTATAAATATCCCGGCGCCCTCGTGAAAGTCTTGAACGGCCTTCAGTTCGCGCGCTACCGCGAGATCATTGAAGACAACCCGTTGCAGCGCAAGTTCTTTCGAAGCTGGCTCGCGCGCGTGGAATTCAAATCATAGGAGTTATAGGAGGGAAAAGTCATGGAAGAAAAACAACCATTCCTCGACGAGATATTAAGCGACGGCACCCGTGCGTCCTGGGGCCGTCTCGGGTCCGCCATCGCACTCCTGTTTGTCTGCGCCTGGATCTCGGTCCTGGTCTGGCGCGTTTCCGACATGGCAAAGGAGCTTCCGGCCCTGGCGATATTCATCGGCGCGGCGGCGGCTTTCGTAACCGCGCTCTACGCAGTGAGCAAAATCAGCGATGCCGTTGAAACGGTGAAGACCGCTAAGCAGGCCGTGCAGGAGCTTCCAAAATGATCTTTGATCGCAAGAGCATCGTTATCATCGTCGAGGCAATCGTGATTTTTGCGCTTTGCATGCTTCTTTTCCGGAGCTGCACGGATAGCCGCCGGGGCTCAGTCCTCGTCTCGAACGACGCCCTCGTCTCAAAACACAGCGTAACGCCCACGGCGCCGGTCCGTGCGCTCGACAAAAAAGAGATCTCCCGGCATTCAAACATCCCGGACTCGGTTCTGAAGGATGAAACAAAAGAAGTCCTGGCCACGGGCACGATCGATGACGCCTCCGGATCCCGCGACGTTGCCGCGGTGCTTGATACAAAATCAGGAGACACGGTACTCATTGAGAAGCGGCCGTTCTTCGAGTTCATGAGCGGCCAGGAGGTCGGTATCGGCTATGGGATCACCTATTACGGCGCGGTGAAACAGACATATTACCGCAACACATTCGTTCGAGTCGGCAATTTTTACGGCGCGGCAACCATCGAGGCGTTCAGTGTTGGCGAACGCCCAGGCTGGTCCGCCATGGCGCAGATGTCGTACCGCTGGTGAGCTTTTGAAGAGGAGTTTTAAAAATATGAAAAGAATTTTCTTTAACCTCGCCTTGATCGTCGCGGTCCTTGGGGCATTCGTTTTCTTTTTTCAACCCACTCCGACCGACGCATATCTCAAAAAGGCGAACTTTGCCTACAGCACCCTGAACTCGGTGGTCACGAGCGGTTCCACCACCCTGGCCGTCGCCTCCGGAGAAGGCAGCCGCTTTCCAACTGGTGGAAATTTCAAGGCACAGGTCTACCTGTCCACCTGCTCCGCGCCGTCCTCCTGCTCCACTCGCGAGATCCTGACCCTTTCCCTGATCTCGGCGGACACATTCACCATCGTCAGTCATGCGGATGAGGGTACGACCTCTCCCTCATCCTGGCCCGCGGGCGCAAAAATACAGGCGGCGATCACCAAGGACAACTGGATTGAACTGGAAGACGCGATCAACAGCAAATGCACACCCACGACCATAGACGCGAGCGCCGGGGCCTCCCCGACCGCGGACCAACTGTTGGCATGCAGACAAACACTTATAACAAACTATGGCCAGGTTGCCAGCAACATTACAACAACCCTGCCGGCAACAGCGGCCAATCTGGGATTTTTGGTATCCATCAGCACCGCACAGACGGGCAGTTTTTTCCGGGTCCAGTCCGCCGCTGGGGGCGATATGTATCTGGACGGCGGAGCCACGGGGAAAAACTACGTGCAGTTCTCCGCGCCCGCCGTAGGAAATTATTTTTCCTGTTTCACTTTTCGGACCGGCTCTTCCGCCTGGGCATGGATTTGCGCGACCGGAAACGGAACAACCAGTACAAATTAGAGAAAAAATGAAGATCAAAACTATTATTCTTCTCGCGGTCTTTTTATACTCTGTCCCGGCATGGGGCGCGACGTATTATGTCGATTATGCGAATGGACGCGAGTCCAACACGGGAACTTCTTCGGATTCCCCTTGGAAAACTCTCTCCTTTGTCGATGGAAAGGTATCAGACGGAGACACTATAAATCTGACCGCACCCGCCACGGCGCCTTTCAGATCTGATTATTTCATGCAGATTTTCAATAGTATCACTACCCAGGGCGCCGGAGGTATCCGGGCCTATATCCTCGGGACCACGGACGTCTCCGCCGGGGCGGTCATCGGCGAGCAAATGAGAAACTGGAACATGGACGGGTGGTATGACGCGACAACGCCCTGGAAGCATGTGGGCTATCCAACGGGCGTCGTTTCAAGGAATGCCACATATTACACAAGCGCTCCGTATGCCGCATCCATAGACCGGATCTCGGCAGACGCATTTTTAATTGAAAGCGTCTATCTCAATTCACTGACAAACTATACCCTGTCATTTCAGCACCGGGAGCCGACGAGCGGAATTAATCTGCGACTCAAAATTAAAAAAGACTCGGCGGCAGAATATCTGGCGAGACCCACGGTTTCAACGTGCGCCAATAATGGATCAGGTCTGGTGCGGGTGACTCTGACTGCCCCCTATGATCTCATCAATGGGACCCGCGCAATAATACTCGGGGTTTTAGGCACCACGGAAGCGAACGGGACATGGACGATAACGGTCATTGACACCACGCATTTTGACCTTGTGGGGTCATCATACGCCAACGCCTACACGTCCGGAGGCAATGTCTATACCTGGGTGGCCGGAACGTCGTCTTTTTTACTGTATGAAAATATTTTACTGAATGCCAATGCGTCATTTTTACCGTATAGCATTTTCATCCCCGTTGTGGGTTCGGACGTATACAATATCACCGTGAGAAACCCGGTAAACTCAACTTCAATAATTGTTGATGATCTTTCTCTGTTGCCGAATACCACGACCCATTCATGGGGCATATACAACGGCACAACGTATAAACTCAACAAGACCACGGGAGTTGAGATAACTGCCCTGCTCAAGACGACTCCGTCTCAATGGACGTCGTCAGGAGTGGACGCTCTCATAAAAGTTACCAAGGGCGCAACAAAAAACAGCCTGAACGCGGGTGAGTTCATCTGGGATACCGAGGTCCTTTATTACCGGTTAGCCAATGAAGAGTCAGATATCACCAATATTCATTTTGAGGCAACACAACGATATTCCGTCGATGTCCCCGAGGTGGCGAGTCTGGTAAATTATTCGGGGAATGACGGGGTGATTAAAAATATTGATATTGTAGGCGCAAAACAGTCCGCGATACTTCAGACCGCCGGCAGCCTCTCTCTTAACAATGTCAACATTAAACATTGTGGAGGAGACGGCGCAAGTATCGCGGGCACGCTGCTTTCCCGCAACGGTTCGATGCTTTTGTCCGGCAATGGATGGGTTACGACGGGCGGCGGTGTTTGCAAACTCATACGACCCTTTATAGGCGGGAGGGTGTTTCATTGACAATCGGCGATCGGGTCCTGGGAGATATTGTGTCCGTCACACTTTTCAACAAGACAGGCGGCGGGCCCGATCTTGCATCCGGGACTTTGCGCGCCGACGTCTGGAAACATTAAACCATGTCCACCGAGATAGACCAGACAGAAGACCTCATCATCACCGCGATAAAAATCGCGGCGCCGGAGTTCCGGATAGTAGATACCTGGCCGGACAAGATGGACCTGGACACGCTCCTCGAGGAGATGCTCCAAACGCCCGCCTGTTACGTGATTTCGGCGGGGGTGAAATACGGAGAGAAAAAAACGATCGGCGCGAACAACTCGGATGATGAAATGACGTTTCGTCTCACGATCGTCGTCGAGAACCTGCGGACCAGGCAGGACGGCATCCGCGGGGCTTATGCGCTTATCGACGCGGTAAAGACGAAGCTCAAAGGAATGAACGTCGCGCCGTTGCGAGGCTTTCTCTGGCCGGTGACGGTGGAACTGATCGCCGTAAAGAACCAGTATTTTGCCTATGGAATGGAGTTTGTCAGAAAAGTCAATTCATAAGGAGGGACCATGAAAAAGATCGTCTATAAGATCGGCCCGGACAGCATCGAAGTGGGCGGCCTCGGCGCGGCCCGCCAGGACGGCATCCCCGGAGACCGGATGGAGCGCGACAAGCCCGTCGAGGTCACTGACGAGAAGGCCGCTGACATGCTCACCAATCCCATGTTCACGGAATCATCCGCAAGCAAAGGAGGTAAATAACCATGCCTCAGGCCACAGGCGCAAATTCAAAGATCATCTATGACGTTGAGACCACGTTCAAGACTACGCCCGGCACACCGGCGTCGCTTGTGCTTCCGTTCATTTCTGAGAACCTCTCCGGCAAACGCGGCTTGTTCCGCTCAAACGTGTTGCGGGGCAACCGGAACCAGACCCAGCCCAAGCGTCTGAACAAGGACGCCGGCGGCTCGATCAACACCGAGCTCAACCCGTATATGGGCAAGCTCCTGAAACACTTGATGGGAACGAATGTCACCACCGGCGTCAATCCCTACACTCACACCATGAAAATCGGCGCGCTGCCGGTCTCGCTCTGTCTCGAGAAGCAGTTCCTCGACCTGACGACCCCGCAGTATTTCCTTTACAACGGTTGCCGCATCAACAAAGCCTCATTCGACTTCGGCACCGAGGGCGTCATCCCCCTGTCCCTCGATTTCATCGGAGCCAAAGAGACTATCGCCGGAACCAGTTTCCATGCCTCGCCCACGGACCTCGGCCACCTGCCGTTCGACATGTACGAGGCCACGGTCGTAAAAGAAGGCGGCAGCGTGATCGCCCAGCTGTCGAGCGTCAAGTTCACCGTCGAGAATAATCTCGACGCGGGCGTCTACGTCATCGGCGGGGCGGGTGAACGGCGGGCACTCCCCGAGGGCACAACCCTCGTCTCCGGGGAAATAGTCGTGCTCTACGAAGACATGGTCGTGCTCACCAAGGCCATCAATTTCACGGAAAGCGCCATTCAGATCACCCTGTCTCGCGGAGACGGTCTGGGCTCGGCCGGCAATGAGAGCCTCGACATCCAGATCCCGGAGCTGATGTACGGCCAGGCCTCGCCGTTGGTCAGCGGACCCAAGGGCGTCTTGTATACTCTGCCCTTCTCCGGTTTCTACGACAACAACGCGATGGCCACGAGCATGCAGCTGATCCTGAAAAACACGCAGGTCACTCTATAAATCCGCTCCCCGCCCTTTTTATCCTCTCCCCTCGCGGGAGAGGGTAGGGTGAGGGGCGGTCTTAAACGCTGAAATCTGAACAGGAGATCACATCCATGGAGCAATTTAAATACACCATCGCAGACAAAAACTACATCCAGCGCCCGCTCGTGCTCGGACAGATCAATCAGCTCATGGCCGTCGTCAAGGGCGTTGTCTTTCCAAAAGACGCGAACGCGACCACGCTCATAGCGCTCCTCGGCAACCGGGTCCATGCGGCCCTCGCGATCGTGCTGCTCAAAGAGGACGAGGTCTTTGGCAAATCGAAGCAGGCGATCGGAGATTACATGAGGGACCGCGACATCAAGGCGATCGCGGACGATCTGGAATTCTGCACGGAAGCCGAAACCATCATGCTGGTGATCAATGATTTTTTCGATTGCAACCCGACACAATCTCTCTTGGAGATGTTCGGGAAGATCAAGGAGAAGCTCATCCTCAAGGTACAGCAGGCGAAGCCTGGATTGATCAAATCGCCGTCATCCTCACCGGAGGAGACATTACCAGACGCGACGCCGTCCTCTGGGGATTTACCGTTGCCGAGTGCGGACCGTACCTGAAGCACCGCTCGCGCGAAGTCCTGTTCCGCGAGGCCATCATCGCATTCCTCGGCGGCTCCGAAGACGGCAAACCAAAGGAAACACCCGAGCAGAAATACTGCCGCGCCTGCAAGGCATCAAAAAGGAACGATTGCAGTGCCTGTGATTTCAACCGTGAACCGTGAACGTTGAACCCTGAACTTAATCTCTATGCCAAACGACAACTACAAAATACAGCTCGTCTTCGAGGCCCTGAACAACGCCAACCTGGTGTTCAATGACCTGAAGCGCCAGCTCAAGGACACCGAGGACACCACGAAGAAGACCGGCGCCGGTCTCTCCGATATGTTCGGCCAGCTCAAGGAGCACTGGATCGGAGTAACTGCCGCCGTTGCGGGCGTTGCCATCGCGGTGAATAAGGGCTTTGAATACATGGAACTCGGCGCAAAGGCCGAGCAGGCCGAGGCGGCATTTCGGAGCGTGGCCGCGGCCAGCAACGAAAACGCCGACCAAATTATCGAGGACATGAAGCGCGCGGCAGCCGGCACGGTGGACGATAGCGACATAATGCAGAAAGCCGTCAAAGGCATGGTGCAAGGTCTGTCCGGAGATAAGCTCATCAAAATTATGGAGGCTGCGCGCGCGGCGGCTATCGTTTCCGGCCAAAGCGTTTCGCAGGCATATGAGGCCATCACGGATGCGATCGCAAATAAAATGCCGCGCAGCCTTATTCAATATGGTCTCGTAACCAAAGAACAAATGAAACTCGTCAATGAAGCCATGTCGCTCGGTATCACCGATATCGATGTCTACGCCATTGCCATGGAGAACGCGGCGAAGCAGCAGAACAAGCTGGCCGACGCGCAGATCGAGCACGCGGAGAAGATGCAGCGCTGGAAGGCGATCTTCAATGATGTTAAGGAAACTATCGGCAAGGGTATATTCTGGATCGTTGATAACGTGATCGGCCGTCTGTTCAACGTAATAGCAAATGTCTCTGCAACTATCGCGGACCTCTTTGCCCGCATCGGCTCCTTATGGGACTGGATGACAAGCGGATTCAAGGGCGGAGTAGCAGAGCTGACAAAGCAGATGGCGATCGCCGACGAAGCTTTCGCCGGACAGATAAAGGAGAACAACGCAAAGTACGGCGGGTCTGATAAAACCAATCTCCCTCAAAAGCCCTCACCAGTCGGCAAGGGTATCACACAGGAGTTGAAAGATGCCATCGCCGCGGCAAAGAGCACGGAGACGCTCGGCCCGGACCGCGGAACCCTGAAGGACTGGGAAGAGACGCAGGCCATGCTTGCCAAGGAGGCCGCGGCCTGGAAGGCGGCCGAGGAGGCCGCGGTGAGTTACGGGCTCTATCTGGTGGACCTTGCAGAACAGGAGCGCAGTATCTCAAAGGCAGAGGCCGTAGAGAAGCGCATCGAGCTGAACAAACAGATGCTCGCCATCCAGGAGGAGTATCTCACGAAGGTAGACCGGCTCAAGGACCCCGCGGGCTGGTACACCCAGCAGCAGGCAATCATCAAGACACGGCAGGAACTTCTGGCGTTGAACAGGCAGATGAAGGAACAGACCGGTTCGTTCGCAGAAGGTTTTAAAGACGCATTCAATCAGTATATATACGACGCTAAAACGTCCTTTCAAGAGGGCGTAAAGCTCGCCCAGGACGCCGCCCAAGCAATGGAGCAGGCGTTCTCCGATTTCTTCTTTGACGTCTTCACCGGGAAGCTCAAGCATCTCTCGGATTATCTCAAGAGCTTCTTCGAGGCCGTTGCCCGCGCCATGGCAAACATGATGGCGCAAAAAACCTCCGTCGCGATCGCGTCAGGCATCGCGAATGCCTGGGGCAGCGGATCGTCCTCTACCATGACAAACGGATCCACCGGCGCCGGAGATCTTGCCGCAGTCGGCCACAAGGGCGGCTATATCATGCATGCCGGGGGCCTGGTCCCCCGCTTTCACATCGGAGGACTGGCCTCGGATGAACGCCCCATCATAGCCCAGACCGGCGAAGGGATCCTTTCCCGCAAGGGCATGGCCGCATTCGATCTAATGAACCAGGGCGGCGATATCGGCGGCAAAGGCGTAAGCGTCGTCGTTAACGTAGAGAACAAAACCAGCCAGCCCGCAAATGCCAAAGTCAGCGACGTCCGATATGATCACCAGGCGAAGGCCTTCGTCGTCGGCGTCATCATGTCCGATCTCGAATATGGCGGCCCGATCCGGTCCGGTATCAGCGGGATGAGATAAAAGAATAGACGGACGACGGACGAGAGGACGACAGACGCAAGGGACGTTTCGTCCATCGAGGTTTAATACATGCCAGTCGGCGACGAAATATTAGGCGACGGAATCCTGGGCGACGGCGGCGTAGCTGTCGCCTGGTGGATCTCGGAGGAGCCGATCTATTCCTTCCCGTCGCTCTCCACTTCTCCGCTCGTCGATCCCTGGGAAGAGCAGGCGGCAATGGACCTGGCGCTGCGGTCGGAAAAGGAAGCAGGCTATACTCAGACTCGCGCAAGATTCACCCGCGTACCGTATAAATATCACATAGAGTACGGCGATCTCAGCCAGGCCGACAAAGACGCGCTCAAGGTCTTTGAGATCGGCTTAAAAGTCGGGACCGACAAATTCACCCATCCCGATATCGGGACGGCAAATGTCCGGCTGATGGGCGCGATCCAATATCAACCCGCTGAGCCCTACGGCTATTGGACCGCCGCCTTCGACGTGGAGGAAGCATGACATTCCCCACATTATCAACCGTACCGCTCATCGCGCCCTGGAAAGAAGGCGCGGCCACGGACCCCACATTGCGCTCATCAAAGGATTCCGGCATTGCGCAGACCCGCGCCGCATTCACCCGAATACCATGGAAATATTATCTCGAATATGGCGATTTGACACAAGCCGACAAGGCCGCCCTCAAAACTTTTGAGTCGAGCATAAAAGTCGGCTGCGATCTTTTTACGCATCCGAACACCGGATCCACAAATATGCGTCTTGCGGGCCCCATCAAATACCGCCGGGCAAAATCCTACGGCCTCTGGACCGCCGCATTCGATCTTGAAGAGATATGAAAAATATTCCTGCCTCACTCATACTCGAAAAAAACAAACTCGCCACCTCCAGCGCCTGGCTGCTGCTCATCGACGTCACGCTGCCGGACAGCGGCCCCTCTTTCAACCTCGTCCGTAACAACGAAGACATTAGTTGGAACGGAACGCTCTACAGCGCCTTCCCATTTGAGCTGGACTTGCCCGATGAAAACTCCAAGGGCGAGATCCCCATGGCCACGCTCATGATCTCAAACGTTACCCGTGCCCTCCTGCCGTATCTCCATCAATACGGCGGCGGCGTCGGATCGACGGTAGTGCTGCACATAGTCAATTCCGGCCACATCGCGGAAAATGCATCTGATCTCGACCTCACCTTCGAGGTCATGTCCACCGAGGACGATACCCAGTGGATCAACTTCAAACTCGGCGCGCCGAACCCGCTGCGCAGCACGTTCCCAAAGTATCGCTATCTCGCAGCGCACTGCCGATGGACGTTTAAGGGCGCGGAGTGCGCCTATGCCGGAGGCCTCACCACCTGCGGCCGCACGCTTGATGATTGCCGGACGCGCGCAAACAGCACCCGCTTCGGCGGGGAGCCAGGCCTCGATGCAGGAGGAATCCGCATTGTATAAAGACTTAATCGGGAAAGAGTTCTCCTACGGCGCCCGTGGTCCGGATAAATACGACTGCTATGGCCTCTGCATGGAAGTACTGCGCCGGCACGGCGTTGCTCTGCCGAATTTTGGCAGCGCCGTCCAGTCGCACATCATTCACGAAATGATCCTGTCGGGCAAGGAGTTTTTCACGGAACTCCCAGGACCCGAGCCGTTTTGTCTCGTCACCTTCTGGATCCGCCCAAAATTTACAACGCACATCGGCATCGTTCTCGAAGACAGCAATCGTTTTTTGCACATCCTGAAAAAAGAACGCGCCGTAATCGAACGCCTGGACTCGGTCCTCTGGAAACATCGCATCACCGGCTATTACGCTTTAGTCACTTAAGGCACGTTAGATCACTTTAGGCACTATGAATAACTTAACCCTCATCAAAGTCTATAACCCCTTCAACCGCAGAGACCAGGACATCTGCCCGGTACCGTATCTGCACGGTCAGACCCTGCTCGATCTGCGCAACACGCACTATCCGAAAGACATCGATGTCGTCGTTTCGATCAACGGCAACATCATCCCAACGGACCAGCTCGCCGTGTCCTTCCCCATGTCCGGCGATCAAATGCTCTTCGTCCCGCAGGTCCATGGCGGTGGAGATAACGAAAAGAGCGTCTATCGCATGGTCCTGATGATCGCCGTGGCAGTCGCCTCCATTTATACGATGAATCTCGGTGGATGGTACCTTGTTGCCGGGATAGGGCTATCCGTGGTCGGCGGCATGGCTGTCAACGCACTCCTGCCTCCTCCGCGGCCGGAGCTTCCGACCCTCGGCAGCGGGCTGATGGACGGTTCTCAGCTCTACTCCTGGAACCCGCAGACCATCCAGCGCCAGGGAGTCCCCATCCCAGGGTTCTATGGGGTAAATAAGCTCTATGGAAATATTTTAGGCGCATTCACCGACAGCGATGACAATGTAACGTCAAAATTAAGTGTTCTGCTATCCATGGGCATCGGACCCCAGAAAAGCTTAAATACCTTCAAAATAAACGATCAAGATTCAGGTTTGTACAAGGTTGTTCCCGAAGTAAGACTGGGATATCTTAATCAGGATGTCATTCATTCATTTAACAATACAAAAACAGAATACACTCTGAACATCCATGTTGAGAGTACTTCTCCGTATACCTACGTTACCCCCGGATCAAATTTTGACGCTCTCGAAGTTGAGGTGCTTTTCCCAAATGGATTGTGGTACATGAATAACTCCGGGGGTCTGGATAGTTCGTTTGTGCAGGTAAAAATTTCCATCAGAAAGCAGGGGACAACTCCCTGGACCTATATAACCAATGCGACTGACGGCCCGGCCAACTCGAATATTCCGGCCGGCTTTTGGAGTCTGGGTAAATGGGCGATAAATACCCAAACAGGGGCGAGCTACTGGTTTGAAAAAACGCGTGGAACAAGCGGGAGAAATGACCACATCGAGGGAGCGATTGAATATGTCGACATGGATGGAGACTATGTAAACGAAACACCGATGCGGTGGCGCTGGGTTAATGATTCAGAAGCCGCAGTGAATACCCTCAGCACGTTTTATCCTTTTATTGCGGCAGCGTTAAAGCCCATTAGGAAGAAATTCACGCTTCCGAGCATCCAAACCAAAGGGATTTATGAAATTAAAATAGAGAATCTCACGGTTACTAAAAATGACCCACGATACGGCGAAGCAATGTACGTTACCGCCATACGAGAGATTGTTTATGATGGATTCATTTATCCCCGCCAGGCGTTGGTAGGCCTAACCGCCATTGCCACGGATAAATTGTCTGCATCCTTTCGCTTCTCCTGCCTCACCGACGGCAAATACTGCCGCATCTGGAACGGGTCCACCTGGTCCGTCGATGTCACGAGCAACCCTGCCTGGGTGACGTTCGATATTCTGACACAACCGGTATTTGACAATAACCTCGCCGTGGTCCGCTACGATGGCATGGATCCGTCCAGGATCGATCTTGCAAAGTTTTTGGAATGGGCCGCCTGGTGTGACGATCTTGTTCCTGACGGTTATGGAGGCACGGAGAAGCGCATTACCTTCAACGGCGGTTTTGATTCTGCCGGGAATATGTGGGAGGCCGCGCATCGGGTCTGCGAGATCGGCCGCGCGGTCCTCATCTGGCGCGGGATAAATCTAACCATTGCAATCGACAAACCGTCCGATCCCGTGCAGCTCTTCACCGTCGGGAATATCAACAAAAACCAGTTTAAGGAATCTTTCATGCCCTTGGCCGATCGGGCCTCGGAGATGACGATCGAATATATCAATTCGGCGAAGGGCTACGATCGCGACGAATTTTCCATCGTCAACCCGGATGTGGACCCCGGCGGCGCGAGCCCTGCCCGCCTGCAGCTTTTCGGCGTCACCAAGCCCTCGGAGGCCTGGCGTCACGCGCGGTACCGCCTCGCCTGCAATCAATACCTCCTCTCCTCGGCAGAGTGGGGCGCGGACATTGATGCCATAGTCTGCGAACCCGGCGACGTTGTCAGCGTCCAACATGACATCCCGACAGCCGGATCAGTCGGCGGTCGCATTATATCCGCCACAACCACGGAAGTGACCATTGATCGCGAGGTGACGCTCTCGGTCGGAAACGCCTATTCTCTCTGGGTGAGAATGAGCGATGACTCTATTGTCATCCGGTCCGTCACAAACGCACCGGGCACTTACACCGTATTGTCCGTCTCCACGCCCTTCGGCACGGCGCCTGCACAATATGATCCTTATGCGTTCGGCGAGACTGCAACCGTCACAAAACCGTATCGAGTGCTCGGCATCCGCAAGACGCGCGATCTGCAATGCACCATCACGGGGGTGGAATACAATGCCTCGATCTACAACACGGACAACCTTCAGCCGGCATTGCCGACTCCGAACTATGACAGCCTCGATCCGCTTCCGGCCGTGGATGACTTTCTGCTTGATGAACTGGTCATTGCGCGGGTGGACGGCACGCTTGAGGATGTGATTGACGTTTACTTCACCGATCCCGGATCGGCCCTGTTCTCGTATGCTGAAATCTGGTGGAACAACGGCGGCGGGTGGATTTTCTCGGGAAAATCCTACGGACATTACAGAATAGCAAACGTGGAAACGGGCAAAACCTACATTGTCGCCGCCGTCACGGTGAATACGGCGGGCCTCAAACAAAAGATCCAGAACGCCCCGCAACTCAGCATCCTCACCCTCGGAAAACTCGATCCGCCGTCGATCGTCCAGAATTTCACCGCACAGCAAAGCGACATGCTGATTCATCTCGGCTGGACCAATATCCCGGACGGCGATCGGCAGGGCTATCAGGTCCGGTTCGGAGCGTCCTGGGATGCCGGAACATTGATCGTTAATAACCTCGCTCAAAATAGCTGGGATTGGAAGCCGACACAATCCGGGACTATCCATTTTTGGATCAAAGCATTCGACACCAGCGGACTTGAAAGCGCCACCGCGAGCGAGGCCGTCCTGGTCATCAACGGCGCCCCCCCGGTAACTGGCCTCACCCAGCAGATCATCGACAATTTTGTGCTGCTCCAGTGGACCGGAGTGCCGGGCACATTTCCGATAAAGGAATATGAGGTCCGGAAGGGCGATGTATACGCAACATCGGAACTCCTTGGCACGCTCACCGGCACGTTTTTCACCTGGTTTGAAATGACCTCGGGCACATATAAATACTGGATTACCGCCATTGACACAAACGATCTGCTCGGCACGCCGAATAGCGTCACGGCGACGGTAAGCGAGCCTCCGGATTTTGAATTAACTTCTCAATGGATGGATGCTTTTGAAAGCCCCATTTCCTCCGGGTTATACTATGACAGCAGTGATAAAACAACCTATGCATGCGTCCAAACAGAGGACAGAGTCAGTGATGATTTCAACCGTGCGGATGAAAACCCGCTCGCGGGGAACTGGACCACGGCCCCCGGCGCCCACGCATTAAAAATCGTTTCGAATCAATGTGTGACAACCATTGGCGTCAACGACGGCGCATATTGGTCCGGAGGTTCATTTTTCAATGATCAGTTTGCGGAATTCACGTCAGCGGTCACAGACTATGGATCGTTGATGTTGCGTTGTATTACCTCCGGAAGCGTCTTAAACCTGTACGGACTAACAGTATCATTAAATGGTGTACAACTCTTTAAATATGTCGCCGGAGCCCGTTCCACCATCGGCAGCAGCATCAGTCTGTCTCCACCGCTCCAGGCCTCGGATGTTATCCGGTTTGAAGCCGAGGGGACCGTTCTGCGGGTAAAGCGCAACAATATCATCCTGCGGGAAGAGATCGACACTTCCCTTTCCAGCGGGTCTCCTGGGGTGTTTGTATACATCGGGAACCCCGCAATTGACAACTGGAGGGGTGGAAATTTAAGCTCAGCCCCGAGCTGGGATCGTTTTTGTACCGCGTATTCGATTACCACCATGCAGGATTTTATCAATATGGGCGGGTATGTTATTGAACCCATGCACACCTCGGCATTTTATGAGCAGACGTATGATGCGGGAGTTACCGTGCCCGGCACCATGATCTCCGTTGATGTTGATAAGGTCGATTTTAAAGGTTCGGTTGCAATCACGCCGATAGTATCCGTGTCCGTGAACAATGTCGATTGGATAACCTATACCGGGGCATGGAAACTGTTCGTTAATAATTTTAGATACACAAAGATCCATCTTGCCTTTGCGGGCACAGCTGCGGACATTGTCGCGCTCAACAGCTTAAACGTAACGCTCTCTGTCAAGTTGCAGAACGATTCAGGTAGCGGCATTATTACCAATGCATCATTAGGAAGTGTATTCAAATTCAACAAAATGTTTTCGGACATTAAGTCGGCTACCCCGGCCGTTAAGGGAGCGCCTCCCCGCCTCCCGATATATGTCTATGTAGATGCGGTTTCCACCTGTGATGCCGCATGCACCACAACCCATGTAAAATTGACCGCCGGTCAGGGAGCGCGCTTTCTCGTGGACGATTGGATTAAGGTAGATCTGATCACCGGACCGGAAGTAGTGCAGATTACGAATATCTCAACCGACGATCTCACCGTGTCACCGGCACTGTCCGGCGCGCCGCCCATAAACACCACGGTCTATATAGCAAGTGTTCGAATTTATTTTTATGACCTCACCGGAGCATTAACCACCGGCGAATGGAGTTGCCCAATAACAGGATATTAGGGTTAGTTCTGAAAAGGAGGTTTCATCATGGCAGAAGGCGATTTTAACAAACCAAGTTCATCCAGCACCAAACTGGGGTTTATGACCGAGATCCGCGAGATGTTTGCAACGCTCGCGAAAATGAACGGGGCGGGCGCGAACCTCCCGACGGACTGCGTCAGATATAACAGCGCTACAAAGCGGTTTGAGGCATACAACGGCGCCACCTGGGCCGCGATCGATGTCACCGGATCAAGCCAATTCGTGGCGGGCACGCGGATGCTGTTTCAGCAGACCGCTGCGCCCACGGGCTGGACAAAAGAAACCAGCGCCGCCTATAACGATGCTGCACTGCGGGTTGTCACGGGGAGCGTGGCAACGGGAGGTGCGGCGGGGTTTTCCGCGGTGTTTAATAATACGCAGGCGGTTGGGGTTTCGGTGACAGTTAATAATCACATGTTAACCATAGCAGAAATGCCAACACATCATCATACGGAACAACATCATGGATCATCTGCATCTGTCCCACAAGGAACAGGTGCTTATTTCACCAACCCTTCAGGTCTGACTGCGTATAACACATCAGACGTCGGGAGCGGGAATGGGCATACGCATACAAATTCCGCATCCGGTTCATTCACTATCCCAAATCTAAAATACTGCGACATAATCATCGCAACCAAGGATTAAGGAGACACCTGATGAAAGAGATTAAGAAAAAATGTCCTAAAATAAAAGCCGCTTGTTGGGGTGAGGAGTGCGAGTGGTTCATCCATGTGCGCGGCAAGGACCCGCAGAGCGGCGCGGACCTCGATCTCAAGGATTGCGCGATGAAGTGGCTACCAACGCTCCTGATCGAGAACAGCAAAGAGACCCGCCAGGCGGCTGCGGCCATCGAGAGTATGAGAAATGAAGCGTCAGTGCAGTCTGAACAAGTAGCGCTTGCCATTTGCCACATATTAAAAGTACAAGGAGTTAAAAAGATAACACCATAGAACGGGCGACAGTCAGAGGAGTTTACACCTCCCCAAACCAATCACGCTATCAACGTGACAGTCGGGTTGCCCCGATGCCGCCCGCACCCTGTACAGGGCGAGGCGATTATATCAGGGGCTTCCCTTTGGTTCAACCTAATTATGGGGAGGCGCAAATGAACAGCTTTTTGTCGTATTTGGGAGGGAAGTCAAAGCTCGCAAACAGGATTGTCTCGATGATCCCCGAGCATACCGGTTACTGCGAGGTTTTTGCAGGCGCATCGTGGTTGTTTTTCAAAAAAGAAGAGTCGGAAGTAGAGATCATCAACGACATCAATGCTGACCTTGTTACGCTCTACCGGGTCGTAAAGCATCACCTTGATGAGTTTATCCGCTATTTCCGCTGGATCCTCGTATCGCGTGAGGAGTTCGAGCGGTTCAAGCAGACGCCTCCGGACGTCCTCACGGATATCCAGCGCGCGGCACGGTTTTACTTCCTGCTGAAGACCGGCTTTGCCGCCAAAATAACGAGCCCGTCATTCTCGATCTCACCACTCAGGAGATCTAACTTCAACCTGCTTCGGATTGAGGAGGAGTTATCCGCTGTCCATCTCCGCCTCGCGCGGGCATATATTGAGAACAAGCCCTATGGTTATGTGATCGCCAGGTTCGATCGGCCAACGACGTTCTTCTATATAGACCCTCCTTATTACCGCTGTGAAAACGACTACGGCAAGGGGATATTCAGCCGGGATGATTTCGAGAAACTACGTGACCTCCTGCGCACCGTGAAGGGTAAGTTTATCATGTCAATCAACGATGTTCCCGAGATCCGTGCCCTCTACAAAGAGTTCCGGATACAGTCAGTTACAACCCAGTACTCAGCAGGCAAAACGGGAGCAAAGAAGGGCATGCGGGAGCTCTTAATTATGAACTTCAAACCGAGGGCCAGATAGGGTTTCAGGGAAGGGCTTTGAGGGGTATTTTTTGGGGTTGCAAACCGCCCTTATATATGGTAGTAAAAGACCATTAAAGAGAGGTTATAGAGGGCCTGAATTGTGTTTAAATTTGAAACAAAAGGCACCCTCAGCCCCTGTTTTTCTCAAACTGCGCGATAATTTTTCTCAAACTGGACGTCGGGTTATATCCCCTTCGCGTCCTGAACGACATTTTTGACCCGTCTAAGGCCACGTCCGCTCGCCCGCGTAAACTCGGCCTGCGGCCTCAGACACCCTGCACTCGCGACGTAGCACTCGTAAGCGCTGGGTGCAGGCAGTACAACGCGTTCGCCCTGCGGGACGCTTCCTTAGGCCAAGACGGGTGCCCAATAATGTCGTAAGGGCCGCTCCGGGAACGTGCGGGATTGGGGTAAAACAAGGCTTTTTTGCTTTACCCCCATTCGAAAATTTAGGCGTGCGACCGAGTCCGAGGGTTAAGCATTTTGGACTGTCTGAGCCCGCAGGGCGAGTTTCCGAAATGTACTGAGGACGACTGAGCACACCGTGAAGAATTTTCGTCGGGTGCCCTTCTTTGGGTCACCTTTCTTGGGCACGCAAGAAAGGTGACAGGAGAAGAATCAGCAATAGTTCCCGTTGTATTTTTTTGGGCAGCTCGCCGCTCTGCCGTGCTAAGCATGCGGGGTTTTTCAGTTGTTCGAAACTGTGTGGTCTCTGTGGTTGATTTTGACAATATGGCCCACGTTCAAGGAGGCTCTCGTATGACGAACGAAATCAGGGTAACACCGATCGACATCCAGCAGAAACGGTTCCATGTGGTCTTCCGCGGCTATGAGCGGACCGAGGTCGAGATGTTCCTCGACCTGGTGCGGGACGAGATGGAAACACTGTTGCGGGAGGTAACGGAACTGCGGGATTTCCGCCAGGACTATGATCAGCGCCTGCGCGAACTGAACGAGCGGGAAGAGATCGTCAAGAACACGTTGTTGATGACCCAGAAGCTCATGGAGAACCAGAAGGAAAGCGCGCGCAGCGCGGCGGACGTCATTATCAAGGAAGCGGAGGTGCGCCGGCTGCAGCTTCTGAACAACGCCCAGGATGAAAAGGCAAAGCTGGATGTGGATATCCAGGAGCTGAAGCGCCGGAAGCATCACTTCTTACAGGACATCAAGAAGATCATCGAGATGCACCGGGAAATGGTCACCTTTGAGGAGGCCGGCGTTGTCACTGAAGAAAAGCCTGCCCAGGAATAAAGGTCCGGAGCCGCCGGTTACCGTCTCAATACGGATCCAGCCCCGCGCCTCGAAGAACGAGATCGTCACGATGGATAGCGGCGGGCTCAAGATCAGACTCACCGCTCCGCCGGTCGACGGCGCTGCCAACGAGGCGTTAGTGAAGTTCCTCGCTACCACCCTGTCTATCCCCAAATCCAATGTTGAGATCGTTTCCGGCCACACGTCACGGAAAAAGATCGTCCGCATCAGCGGCATAAGCGACAGTGAGGTGAAAAGGCTGTTGAATAGCGAAGAGGAATGAAGTAGTATGTAATGGGTTCAGGGGTTCAGGGTTCAGGGGTCAGGGTTCAGAGTTAACTTTGAACATTGAACTGTCTTTAAAGAAAAGGGGGGCGACAGGCTTCGACGGGGATACAGAGGTCGGGAGTTGCATGCCGAGGTACCATGGGGCTCGTTAAACACATGGTAAAGATCAACTGCCAATAATCAAGAACTGGCACTCGCTGCCTAATTAGGTAGCGCGTTTCGCGGCCGGCGCCTGAACAGTCGCAGAAACGTCAAAAACCAGGCTGGTCTTCCCGACGCCGTCCGGGGCGGGAAGATAAGAAAAACCGGGCTGGCCGATTCCGAAGCTTTCCCCAAGGCGCCGGATGAGGCGAGAGCTTAAAACGAGGGGATAAGCATGTATGAGCTTTCGGCTGACGATTTTCGGACGCGGGTTCAATTCCCGCCGCCTCCACCATAACTACTTGATTTTGCAGTTATATTTTGATTTTCAGCGAAACTCTCCATCGGACTCAGGTGGAGACCAGAGCTAAGTCCTTAAAGGATTTAGCTCTTTTTTTGTTTTCCAGCACTCACAATTTAGGGTAGTTTTTGGGGTATATTGTAATAACTTGATTTCTAATTATAGGCAGTAATTCAGGTGATTGGACAAACTGTTCAATGGTCCGTTCTTTCAAACACGGGACGAGGTAGCGGTACTTATAGATAGAGTGCATTTGTCGCTTGTCATTGTGTAATGAATCATGCTATTCTATACACAGACTGGCTCTTTGGTTTTTGAGTATGAGACGACGCATAAAAATATATCTGGATACCAGCGTGTATAACCGGCCTTTTGATGACCAAAGCCAAGCTAGGATTAGGCTTGAGGCGGAGGCTTTTTTGTCAATTTTAGAAAAAACGATGGCTGGTGCGTTCAGTATAATTAGTTCATAGGTGCTGGCTTATGAGAACAGTCGGTCACCTTTTCCTGAGCGCAAAGAACGGGTTTCCCATTATGTTGCTCTCGCGTCGCAGACCGTGAAAATGAGCGATGCGATCAAGAAGAAAGCAACCACATTGGAAGAGTTCGGTTTTGATTCGCTCGATGCAATGCATCTCGCTTGTGCTGAATCCGGCGGCGTGGAATACTTTATCACCTGTGATGATACATTCGTCAGGAAAGCCAAGAAAGAGCGAAATGCGGTTTCATTGTCGGTATGCAGTCCCCTTGAATTTCTAGTAGAGGAGGTGTTTAAAAATGCTTAAAACACATCAGAGAAACCTGAGCGGCTACGCGTTGAGAGATGCAGGCTGGGAGGCATTGGTAAATAATCTTGGCTTGGTCAATGCAACGCGATTTATAATGCAGTCTGAAACAGGATACGGAGATTACGCAAAAATCAGGAAGAGTGCCGTAAAAGGCAAGCGCGTTGCCGATCTTTATAAAGAGATCGCTTTGTTCGAGAAGAAGCATCAGTAGGATGAGGTTTACTGCACGACTTTTTTGACCATGTCCGACATGGTCGAGTACTCGTCCTTGATCGCATTTTATCTTCTCGACACCTCCGCGATGCTCCCCCTTCGCCTGTTTTTGATGCTTTCGCCGCGCTCTGATTTTGAGAATCAATGTCTAACAAGAAAGAACTTCTCGATGCGATAGCAAAAGTAGAAGCGCTGTTTTCCAAGCTGGACAGCGAACGCGAACAGGCGCTTTCAAGGCTCAATGCCCTCAAACAGCAACTTGCCGTGCTGGAAGCAGCATACGCCGATCAGTCGATACCCTACGCTACCAGAACACCGCAGGAAAAAGTGTCATTGTTCCGCTCGCTATTTCGGGGGAGGGAGGACATCTTTCCGAAATTATGGACGAGCCGTGCCGGCAAGAAAGGTTATTCTCCCGCCTGTTCGAATGATTGGATTTCCGTCACGTGCGGAAAGACGCACAAGCCGCCGGTAAAATGCAGCGAATGCTCCAATCGTAAATTCCTTCCAGTAACCGACCAGGTTATCACGGATCACCTTCAGGGGCGTCATGTAATCGGTGTTTACCCCATGCTGCCCGACGATACCTGCTGGTTTCTTGCTGCTGACTTCGACAAGGATACATGGATGGACGATGTCCGCGCTTTCCGTGAAACCTGTCAAAGTATGAGCATTCCAGTAGCTGTCGAGCGTTCGCGTTCGGGAAACGGAGCGCACGCATGGTTTTTTTTTACTGAACCTGTGCCGGCAGCTACAGCGCGAACGATGGGATGTTACCTGATCACGGTAACCATGAGCAGGCGTCATCAACTCAGCATGGAATCCTACGACCGGTTGTTTCCCAGCCAGGACACACTGACCAAGGGTGGATTCGGGAATCTGATCGCGCTGCCGTTTCAACAGGAACCGCGACAAAAAGGCAATACTGTGTTTCTCGATGAAAACTTCACCCCCTTTGAAGATCAATGGGCTTATCTTGCATCACTCGGACGACTGTCGTCGGACGTCCTCCGGCGGATCGCCACTGAGGCGATATGGCAGGGCGATGTGCTCGGGGTGCCAAGAGATGTTGCCGAAGACGGGGACGATCATTCTCCTTGGAACCGGCCAGCGTCAAAGAAGATACCGAAAAAGAAAATCAGCGGGAATTTTCCATCTGAAACGCACGGCGTTTTTGCTCAGCGTCTCTTTATCGAAAAGAAGGATTTGCCATCAACTTTTTTGACCCGCATCAAACGGTTAGCTTCGTTTCAAAATCCCATGTTTTATGAGAAGCAGAACTTGCGTCTCTCAACGGCCCGGATACCGCGTGTGATTTCCTGCTTTGAAGAGCTTCCCGAACATATTGCCGTCCCAAGAGGCTGCATTGACGATGTCCGCGAGCTATTTTCAGAACATGGCGTCAAGCTGTTACTTGAGGATAAACGCGTTGTTTCCGATCATCTCTTGTTTGTTTTTCAAGGAACACTCAGAGAACCACAGCAAGAGGCTATCAACGAAATCCTTAAGTACGACAACGGCGTCCTGTCTGCGCCTCCGGGATTCGGCAAAACCGTAATCGGCGCGTATCTCACTGCCTCGAGAGGATGCAGTACGCTTGTGCTTGTCCATAGGAAAGAGCTTCTGGATCAGTGGATCGCAAGGCTTTCTCTCTTTCTCGGAATTGATCCGAAAGAAATCGGCAAGATCGGGTCAGGCAAGAACAAGCCGAACGGAAAACTGGATGTTGCCATGATCCAGAGCCTCGTTCGAAAAGACGAGGTTAGCGATCTGGTGGCCAACTATGGTCAGGTGATAGTGGATGAATGCCATCATCTTCCGGCTGTTTCCTTTGAGCGCGTCTTGAATGAGGTAAAAGCGCGATACGTTGTCGGTTTGACGGCGACACCGTATCGACGGGACGGGCACCAGCCGATCATTCATATGCAGTGCGGACCAGTCCGCTTTTCCGTTCATCCGAAAAGCCAAGAGGCAAGAACGCAGTTCAAGCACCAACTGATCTGCAGAACAACTGAATTTACCATGGAAAATCCTGATGCCGCGATTCAGGACATTTTCGCGAATCTCGTTAACGATAAGAAGCGAAACGCTCTTATTCTTGCCGATGTAAAGCAGGCACTCAAGGACGGAAGATTCCCAGTGCTCCTGACTGAGCGGAAAGAGCATTTGGACATCCTCGCGGATGGATTACGAGACGACGTGAAGCACCTTATTGTTTTAAGCGGCAGACTGTCTGCTAAAGGGCGGCGTGAAACCATGGCAAGACTCGCGGCAATTCCGGAAGGCGAAGTGCGGCTCATTGCGGCAACTGGTCGTTACCTCGGAGAAGGCTTCGATGATCCCCATCTTGATACGCTGATTCTCGCCATGCCTTTTTCCTGGAAGGGCACGATTGTGCAGTACGCGGGGAGGATACACCGGGAGCATCCGGGGAAGCATGAAGTTCGAGTGTACGATTATATCGATGCCAATGTGCCAAAATTGCTCAGGATGCATAAAAAGCGTCTGCGAGGTTTTAGGGATATCGGTTATACATTGGACTAAACCTGCTCTACTCATATCCGCCTTCCGAGATGTGCGGAGTCGTCCAAAGAATAAGCGATTAGTGGTGTTAGCCCTTTGGCAGCATATTCAAGCGTTTTGAAGACGTAGCGCATGAATGACCCTGAATACCTGTAACGACGTATGCAGCAGTCAAGCCGGACCTGAATCATTTGGTCATATCCTCGCCAACCGGACAATTTTGGATTCCTTTCGATCCAGTCATCTACTGTGAAGTTCAGCAGCTTCATAATCTCCTGTTTGGCCGTTATGTTTCCTTTCTGAGCAATCCTTGCGAGTGAGATGCTGATGGTATCCCGAATATGTTCATCATTTCTGTTTTCGGAGGTAATGAAGGTATAAAGCTTATCGCTGTATTGCTGTAAAACAATATCAACCTCGGCCTTGTTCCGATATGGCTTTACTGTCTTACGTAGTGACCCGGTCCATTGCTTTTGATATTTGGGATTTAAGGCGCGAGTAATTCGGTCCCAGTCTATGCCGCCGCTTTCTATTCGGATTTCCTTTTGGATGAAGCGATAGACGCAAGGGGCATTTACACGTACCCACGCACGATTAAATGTTTGAGGTTGTTTCGCTGCCAGAAGGCTATTCATGGTATTAACAGCAGACTCGAACTTCATGGCGCTGATTTTAGCGCAATGCCGGAATGAACAAAAGTAAAAAAGAAAACGAGAACCGCTTCTCTCCGCGCATTCTAAGTATGCAGGTTCAACAAGGCAGGTTGTTGTACTATGAAGACCGAATTAGTCCAACAAGACCTCACCGCATCCAGCATTTTGGGGGTAGCTATCTGGGGTACATTGTAATATCTCGGTAAAATATGTTCGTAGTATCGCAGAATTGGACAAACTATTTTATGGACGCCGCCTCCACCATTTCACCATCCAACAAAGTCCAATGAAGTAAAAAGCCCCTTGGGAAAAGGGGCTTTTTATTTTTGACCGGAATGGCAGAGCACTTAACTCCGCACGCAATCCCCTCCACCCTCCTTTGTTAGGTACTCTGCCCTCTGCTCCATGCTCATCTCATCTCCCCTTGCAATTTCCCTTGTTCTGTTATATTCTTCTTACGGTTCGATCGATCAGTTGCACTATTTTGCAGCCCTTCCACGCAGTCTTTATTCCGGAGAATCATGAACGACTTTACAACCCTTCAAGCGGAACGCGACAGGCGCAACAACGGCCCTGATTCTGTAGGGGCCTGTACCCTGGATGTGATGCGTTGATGCGGTGATACGTTGATGTGTGGATGCGATGATGCGGCGATGTGTAGAAAACCCGCATGCACGCTTCCACTCGTAAACGCGTGCAAAGGAGATTTCCATGGGCGTGATCATGCAGGCTTTTTACTGGGATTGTCCCAGGATGGAAGGGAAGGAATACCAGTGGTGGAAGCACGTCAGGGACGAAATTCCATCATTAAAGTCAGCAGGCTTTACCGTGCTCTGGCTTCCTCCCGCGAGCAAGGCGGCGAACGTCGGCGGCATGTCGATGGGATACGACGTCTATGACTACTATGACCTGGGGAAATACCCGCAGAAGGCCGTCAGAAAAATAGACAACGAAGACGAGGTGCGGACCTGGTTCGGTTCGGAAGAGGACCTCCGGTCGCTGATCCGGGCGGCGCATGACAGGGAGATGAAGGTCTACGCCGATCTGGTCCTCAATCACAATAACGGCGCCGACGCGGAAGAGTTCAATCCCATAACCAACCGGATGTGGTGGACTCGGTTCACGCCGCAAAGCGGGATGTTCACCCGCGATTGGACCTGCTTCAACCCCTCGCCCTACCAGGCGCTGGACAGCGTCACCTTCGGCGACATGCCGGACCTTTGCCATATCAATCCGCGCGTCTCGACCGGCATCCTCAACCATGCCAAGTGGCTGGTCGAGGAGATCGGTTTCGACGGATTCCGCTACGATTTCGTCAAGGGGTTCGGCGCCTGGATCATCCGCGCGATCCACGACCGGAACTATACGCGCGAGGGCAGGCCGGTGGATATCTTCGGCGTGGCCGAATGCTGGTCCGGTGACGACTACATCGACGACTGGCTCGATGCGGTCAACCGATGGGCGGAGCACCGGGTAGGCGCCTTCGATTTTCCGCTCCGCGACCGGTTGAAAGATCTCTGCGATACAAATGGATTCAGCCTGCGGCAGCTGGTTGACGGCGGCGTACTGATGAAGGACCGTCCGTTCGAAGCGGTGACCTTCGTGGAAAACCACGACTTCCGCGACAACGACAATCCCCCCATCGTGAACGACAAGATGCTGGCCTATGCCTTTATCCTGACCCATGAAGGATATCCCTGCGTGTTCTGGCAGGATTATTACACGTGGGGGCTTGGTCTGCCGGGAGAGCACAACGGCATAGCGGCCCTCGTACGGGTCCACGAAGACCACGCGGGCGGAACGACGACGGTCCTTCATTGCGATGACAACCTCTACATCATGCAGCGGCAGGGCATCGACTGGCAGAGCGGGTTGATCTTTGTCCTGAACAACGGGAGTGACAAGTGGAACGGGACCGTGGTCAAAACCCAGTGGAAGAACACGACATTCGTTCCCGCGGCATGGAGTGGAAAGAACGACGACGGCATTCCCCTGGAACAACAGACCCATGAGGACGGCCAGGGCGAATTTTACGCCCCGCCAAGAGGATATGTGGTTTATGTGCCGCAGGGATAAATGAACAGCGAGGAAAATCATTATATTTAAAAAATCCGGGAATAGACTTTCTTTGCGTCCGGAGCCTGCCCTCGACCCGAGCGGGGGCGTCCTTTGCGAGTGATAAGGCTCCACGCCATGCCCTCTGCGCTTTGCACAGACCTTTTGCCTCAAAAACCCGCTTTACTTTTATCATTAGTTGGAATATCCTCATAGGCAATACGCTCGGCTCCATGCGCTTTGCATAGGCCTTTGATGAAGTGATATAACTCAATCTTTAAGTCTGACCCCGGATGCTCCATACGCTCATACGTAACAGTTTAGTCCTTTTCTGATTTATTTTAGCAGGTAGCCCGCAATTCACTTGACTTGCGGGCTTTTTTAGGCTAAAATATATGAGTAATAATACTCATGCAAGAAGGAGGCCAATACCATGAAACGGATCGATCTTTTAAGGAAACAGCAGGCCAGGCTCAGAGAGGACATTGCAGCAATGCTCGATAGCTTTCTGATCGGCTCAGTCGCCAAGTCCCCCTCTATGTCGGGATATAACCTGACGACTAAGGTGGAGGGAAAGACCGTTACGCTGTACGTTCGGAAAGATATCGTTCCCAAGGCGGTGGAGATGAATGGACGCTATAAGAAGCTCTGGACTCTTATCCAAAAGCTTTCTAGGGTCAACTGGGAGCTCCTGAACCTGGAGAATAAATAGGAATGCCGCGTTACCCGTATCCGCCCCATGATTTTGTGTGCATGTATGAGCATTCCTGCCCCTATCTGGACGGCTTGTCCACGTCGTGGGTCCTGGGACAGTATCGGCGGGCCGACGATGTATATCATGAGCATCTGCAAATCATCGATAGCTTTTCCGCTGCTTTGAAAACCAGCGAGGATCGGGTGCGTGTCCTGGAACGGGAGAATGCGGAGCTTCGGGCCAAGTATCAGGCCTTGCATCGAAAGCAGTTCAAGCCGAACCGGAAACGGGATGAGATGTCAAGCGGTCCGTCATCAACCAGGACGAAACCGAAGAAACGCGGCGCGCCCGTGGGGCATCCGGCGTGGACGAGGCCGGTTCCCTCGCGGATCGATAGGATTGTCCCTGTGCCCTTACCTTCGGTATGTCCTCACTGCGGGTCGCATGACTTGACGCCCGAGGGTACGATACATGAGCATATTCAGGAGGACATTGTCGTCAAACCGCAAACCGTGGTCACGAAGTATCTGCATGAGGAGGCTTTCTGCCATGGCTGCAACCGGTCGGTCGTAGGGGCGGGCGCGGATGAAATCCCCAACGCGCCCATCGGGCCGATTGCAAAGTCCACGGCTGGTTATCTTCGCTACAGGATCGGCATATCCTATCGGAAGGTGCAACTGATGCTTGAGGACTTGTTCGGCCTCTCCTGCGTTCCGGCCTCGCTCGTGGGTTTTGACAACAAGACGGCAAAACGGGGGGCGGCCATTTACGAGGATATCCGCGAGAAGGTCAGGGCTTCGGACGTAGTGCATGCCGACGAAACCTCATGGAGAAATGACGGCAAGGGGCATTTCGTATGGTTCGCGGGCAACGACAACCTTGCCTATTTTCACATAGACCGGCATCGGTCCATGGACGCGGCGAAGACCGTCTTCGGGGTGGATTTTGACGGAGTAGTGGTGCGAGACCGGTATGCCGCCTATAACGGCATCGGACGGGACTTTCAGGCGTGTCTGGCGCATATCATCACCAACGCCAAAGCCATCCGCCAGGAACATGCGCTCCTGCCGCAGCACGAGCAAGATTCCGCCGTCACCCTCTTCTGCGATCATGTTATGGGTCTCTGTTCACGGGCCTGCGAGGCGGGGCGGAACCTGAAATCCGGCGAGGTACTCTGGAAGGAGGCGGCGAATTTCGAGCGCCGGTTCATACGGGAACTCACGAAAATATGCAAGCAACCGCATCGCTTCAAATCCGCCGAAACGCTGCGGTCGTATCTTATCGGCCCTGAGCAGAAACACCTCTTCACCTTCCTGCGCATCCCCGGCGTGCCGCCTACGAACAATCATGCGGAGCAGTCGCTTCGGCATATGGTGATCTTTCGTAAGGTTTGCTTCGGAACAAGATCGGACAACGGGATAAAGACGCACAGTATCATTCCCACGCTGGTGCAGACCGCCAGAAGGCAGGGCGTTCATCCACGGGAATTTCTGCACATCCTCCATACCGCCGATACCGCCACGGCGCAGGCCGCGCTGTTCAACAATTCAAGCTGAAAATATATCCGATGGAGCATAGAATGGCGGCATGGTGGTTACCCGCTTGCCTGATGACAGGACGGGGAGCGACTCGCTATCTTTTCGGCAGTCAGAAAAGGACTAAACTGTTACCACCGGATGCATGCCAGGTTGTTGCCAATTGGCTGATCGGGCGCGAGATCGTGGAAGAGGAACAGCAGGGCAGCAAGAAAGCCCAATACGGCAAGAAATTGATTACTGATTTGTCTGACCCCATAGGTTCTCGGAACCCCCAACGCTGACCCCCGCCTGCTATCCATCGGTGAAAAAACGTCGCTTGACATCAAGAACAGACCTGAGTAAAATCACTCAACGTATTGAGTAATTTGTAAACCCCGTTGGAGAACAGGTTTTCTAACGCGGTAAATCGCGTTGTTTCCTGTTTCAGCCATTCAGGAGGTCCGGATAGATATGTATCATCGCCCCATGTATGATACGCTGGTGAAGCGACTGCGAGAACAGCGCAGGTTTATCCAGGTCCTGGCAGGACCAAGGCAAACAGGGAAGACCACGATGGTGCGCCAGGTGGCGGACGAGATCCGCATCCCTGTCCACTACGCCTCAGCTGACGAACCAACGCTCCAGAGCCGTTCCTGGGTCGAACAGCAGTGGGAAACCGGAAGGCTGCTGGCTGCGGAGACAGCGGGCAAGAGCGGGGCGATCCTTGTCCTGGACGAGATCCAGAAGGTGACCGGCTGGTCCGAAGTGATAAAAAAACTTTGGGACAACGACACCCGAAAAAAAATATCCCTCAAGGTTGTTCTGCTGGGTTCGGCGCCGCTCCTCATTCAGCGGGGGCTGACCGAAAGCCTCGCAGGCCGTTTTGAAACCATACCCGTAGTCCACTGGTCCTACGCCGAGATGCAGGAGGCCTTTGGGTGGGATGTTGACCAGTTCATCTATTTCGGCGGCTATCCCGGAGCAGCGGGCCTGATCGCCGACCAAAAGCGCTGGTCGCGCTACATCATCGACTCGCTTATCGAGACGACCCTTTCCCGCGATATCCTGCTCCTGACGCGGGTCGACAAACCCGCGCTGCTCAGGCGCCTTTTCCAGCTCGGCTGCTCGTATTCCAGCCAGATACTCTCCTATCAAAAGATGATCGGCCAGCTCCAGGACGCCGGCAACACAACGACCCTGGCCCACTACCTGGAACTGCTTGCCGGCGCCGGTATGCTGACCGGCCTGCACAAGTACGCCGCGCAGAGGATCCGTGAGCGGGCATCGAGCCCTAAACTTCAGGTATTGAACACGGCGCTCATCAGCGCGCAATCGCCGATGACCTTCGAAGCGGCGCGCAAAGACCGGGAGTCCTGGGGCAGGCTGGTGGAATCGGCGGTCGGCGCCCATCTGATCAACAGTGCTGCGGGAACAGGCGTTGAGATCTTCTATTGGCGCGAAAGAAGCCGGGAGGTGGATTTTGTTCTGCGTTCCGGCAGGACCGTGGTCGCCATCGAGGTCAAGAGCGGCTCGCACAAGGAGGGGCTTCCGGGGATGGACGCCTTTGAAAAGACCTTCAAGCCGAAGCGGAAACTGCTGATCGGGGAAGACGGCATAACCCTGGAAAAATTCCTGCTCACCCCGGCGGAGGAATGGGTCGGACGGTGAATAGCACGGTGGAAACTTAAAGATTGCAGGGCATGATACAGGACTACTGCATGAAACGCGTAAATGTCAAAATAAAAGACCTGGCCCTGATATGGTTGACAGTTGTCAAGGAGAAAACAGTTTCCCCGCCCCTCCATGCAAAAGGGATGATATCAGTTATTGCTCCAGGGCATAACCAGAGACGGGACCTATCGGCGACGATTGATCACTC